>OJJJ01000013.1_pt1 | contig 207934 bp, 164 predicted proteins | sample 1596311 | NCBI WGS metagenome assembly OJJJ01 (sample SAMEA4350140, study PRJEB24818) | metagenome | biome: human; feature: gut; material: faeces | place: Denmark | collected 2013-09
GTCTGACGGCGCTTAGTGCTGAATTCACTATCGGCGAAGGTGAGTTGATGGCTCATGATGTCCCTCTGGGATGCGCTCCGGATGAATATGATGATCTCATATCAGGAACTTGTTCGCACCTTCCCTAGCTCGTGGTCATCAACAAGAAGGACGTTGATCAAAGGAATAATCTCCAGAATTAGGGATAACGCTACGGATAGCTTATCTCATACATATTACCGGGTTTTCTCGTCACTTTAAAAGGCAAAAAAATGCCCTACGGAAAGTTTCTTCCCCGGATATGTCAATTTGTCTGCACAGCAAGTGGAAACTTATAGATAACAGTAAGTTGTATTACGCTTCATTTTTAACATTTGCCCTACAAAAACACCCGCAGGGCGCCGCGATACCGCAGGGCAAAATACGAAACAAAATATGTAACAATAATTAACGATGAAAACACACTACCGCAAAAATTAACCTGCGATGCGCGGGCAGATTACGTATTATTCAGGCAATTAATGCGCCTACACCTCTGATGAGAGGACACAAATTACGCGCTCCTTTTTTTCCCGTCGCTTGTGGTATACTGCGCCGCCTTAACATTTAGTATTGCGCAAAAGCGCCGATAGCAAACGAGGATATCGATGAGCACTCCAGATTTTTCCACTGCAGAAAATAATCAAGAACTGGCGCAGGAAGTGACCTGCCTGAAAACGCTGCTGACGCTGATGCTCCAGGCAATGGGCCAGGCGGATGCGGGTCGGGTGATTATTAAAATGGAAAAACAGATCACGCAGATGGAAGATGAGGCTCAGGCTGCCGTATTCTCCAGCACCGTTAAGCAAATTAAACAAGCTTACCGCCAGTAACAGTCAACCGGCTGTGAGTTCAGCACAGCCGGTCCCCACGTCTGACACGCAGAACACCCTACCTGCTCAAATTAAACCGGTCGCCACCGCATAACAGGCGATTTGCGTTTTATTTGGCGCATTGAATTTTCGTTGCATATTTTTTTGATGGAAATTAACGGTATTTTCTGAGATAGAGAGAATAATCGCCACTTCAGCCGATGTTTTTCCCTCCGCAGTCCATTTCAATATTTCCAGTTCACGACGACTAAACTTCATTTCCGGCGGCATGACCATCGCATCTTCCAGCCGTAGTAACGTCAGCAGGCTCAGCTCGGTCAGCGTTCTTAAGCGCATCTCCTGCTCGTCTTCATGAAACGGCCCTGCGCTGCGGCTACGGCCGGAAACGGACAAAAACCCCTGAGCATGATTAGGCAAGGTCAGACACTGGGTAACCCCCTTGTTCAACCCGTGATCTCGCGCGCCATCCCACAATTCCGGCGTATCGCGGAAGAGTCTGTCATCCCACGGCAGATGGCCACGGAGAAAGTTTTCGGGACGCAATACCGGATCGATAGCAAAATAATTCTCAGCCTGGTAGTGTGTCATCCACGCCTGCGGGTAGGTCGATTGCAGCGTAATCCTGGGCCGGGTAAAAGGCACGGGGTGGCGTACGCAAAGCGCAAAATAGTCATATTCCAGCCCTTCCGTTTGTTGTTGCAGGAGATTATAAACTTCCCCTCCCGTCGCGATTGACTGAAATTGTTGCAGCATTTCCCGCCGCCAGCTGAAAAAATCAATGTCCCTCATAACCGACCAAATAACTCCTGAGTAATAATCATTATTAGAAATACAGAAAACTAACACATAAATCTTATTTATATGTATAAAATATCGTATGCATCGCACTTATTAGGCCATGACTGGCGCTCCTCACCCGTTACCGGAGAAAAGTATGTCGGATCCATTATCGCTAAACACGATATATTCCCGGCTATGGCAGGCCTTTAGTTCCCACCCGGCCCCGGAAGTCGAATTTACCCAGACGGGAGCGCTGCCTTCCTGCTTTGCCGTCACCGATTTTGCCTCAGCTTCTATTGCCGTCGCGGGCGGTCAACTGGCACAACTCTCAGGCTCTCCCTCGCCCATCCGGGTCGACCGGCGCCTCGCGTCTTACTGGTTTAATCATAGCCTGTATCCTGTAAACCGACCGCCCCAGTCGCTTTGGGATCCCCTGGCCGGCGACTACCCGACTGAGGAAGGCTGGATCCGTTTGCATACCAACGCACATCACCACCGTCGTGCCATGGCACGCGTTTTAGGTGAACATGACTCCCGGGCTTCTCTGGCGTCCGCGGTTAGCCAGTGGCAGGCTGAGGCGCTTGAACAAGCGGTCGTCGAAGCAGGCGGTTGTGCGGCGGCAATGCGCAGCGCCCGACAATGGCAGGCGCACCCGCAGGGCATGGCGGTCAGTCAGGACCCGCTGCTGATCGAAACACCGTTACCGTCTGGCTCCCCCGTCGACTGGCGTTTATCTCGCAGCAGGCCGCTGCTCGGCATTCGGGTTCTCGATCTGACGCGGATTATTGCCGGACCGGTGGCCACCCGTCTGCTCGCCGGCCTCGGTGCGCAGGTGCTGCGGATCGATCCGCCAGACTGGTATGAGCCGACGCTCGAAGAGGAAATCACGCCCGGCAAGCGCTGCGCACGACTGAATATTAAAACAGCAATCGATAAGCAACGTTTAATAGATTTGCTCTCTCAGGCTGATGTTATCGTACACGGCTACCGTGCCGATGCGCTGGACACCCTGGGATTCGATAGCGAAACGCGGGCTCGACTCAGACCAGGGCTGGTCGATGTGTCGCTGAATGCCTGGGGATGGAGCGGTCCGTGGCGTAACCGCCGCGGTTTTGACAGTCTGGTGCAGATGGCCTGCGGCATTGCCGCAGCCGGTCAACAGTGGCGCCTGGCGGATAAACCGGTGCCTCTGCCGGTTCAGGCCCTGGATCATGCCACCGGTTATTTAATGGCTGCCGCGGTACTCAAAGGTCTTTATCGTCGTGCGACCTGCGGTGAGGGTTACCGCGCGCGCCTGTCGCTGGCTCGGGTGGCGGCATGCTTAATGCAATATCCCACGCCAGAAAGCCCCCTCTCTTTTCGTGAACCGCAGCGGGGCGATTTCCAGCCGGCGCTGGAGTGGTCAGCTTTCGGCCTGGCTGAGCGTCTGCGCTTTCCGTTACAGCTGGCGGGAACACCGGTGGTCTGGTCGCGGCCGCCCTCGCCGCTGGGGACGGCCGCCGCGAGCTGGTAAAAATTACTGCATCAGAAATTTTTCAAGGAACTGGTGGGTGCGCGGCTGCTGCGGGTTAGCAAACAGCGCTTTCGCCTCACCCTGTTCGACGATACGCCCCTGGTCCATAAAAATAGCGCGGTCCGCGACATCGCGGGCAAAGCTCATTTCATGAGTCACAATCACCATCGTGCGCTTCTCCTGCGCCAGCTGGCGAATGGTGTTCAGCACCTCGCCAACCAGCTCAGGATCGAGAGCCGATGTCGGCTCATCAAACAGAATCACATCCGGGCGCATCGCCAGCGCACGCGCGATGGCCACACGCTGCTGCTGGCCGCCGGACAGACGGCGGGGATAGCTGTTTTCTTTACCGTTCAGCCCCACTTTTGCCAGCAGTTCCCGGGCGCGAACAATGGATTCGTTTTTATCCTCACCCTTGACGATAACCGGCCCCTCAATGATGTTTTCCAGTACCGTACGATGCGGGAACAGGTTAAAGCTCTGGAACACGAAACCCACATGCTGGCGCAGGCGGCGAATCAACCCTTTTTGCTGGCTGAAACTGCGCGCGGTATCAATGGTCACATCGCCCACCCGGATGGTCCCGCTTTCCGGCTGTTCCAGCAGGTTAATACTGCGCAGCAGCGTCGTTTTACCGGAGCCGCTGGGGCCGATGATCGCCACCACTTCCCCCTCCTGGACATTGAGGTCGATACCGTGCAGTACCGTCTGGCCATGGAATTTTTTCACCAGGTTTTTGACTTCAATGGCACTCATTTTGGATCACGCTCCTGGCGATTCAGCTGGTTTTCAAAATAGTTCTGCAACGAGGACAGCACCGTCGCCATCACCCAGTAAATCAGCGATGCGGCCAGATACATAGTAAATACCTCCAGGGTGCGCGAGGTAATCAGCTGCGCCTGACGGAACAGTTCCGGAACCTGAATGGTGGCCGCCAGCGAGGTATCTTTTACCAGGCTGATAAAACTATTGGAGAGCGGCGGCAGCGCCACGCGCGCAGCCTGCGGCAAAATCGCCCGGCGCAGGGTTTGCCACGGCGTCATACCGATACTGGCCGCCGCTTCCCACTGCCCTTTGTCAATCGAGGCGATCGCCGCCCGCAGCGTTTCCGCCGCGTAGGCCGCGGTGTTAAGCGACAGGCCAATCATCGCCGCCGGGATCGGGTCGAGCTCAATACCAAACTGCGGCAGACCATAATAGATCATAAACAGCTGGGCAATCAGCGGGGTACCGCGGAAGATGGAGATATACATTCTCGCCAGCCATTTCACCGGCCACAGAGGCGACATCCGCATCAAAGCGAGGATAAAGCCCAGCACCAGGCCAAAGAACATACCGCCGATGCTCAGCTGTAAAGTAAACACCGCGCCTTTCAGCAGATAAGGCGCGGAATCGATAACCAGTTGGATACTCTCTTGCATTCTGTATGTTCTGCTTTAGATATGGGGATGATAGGCAAACAGCGCCGGCGCTCCACCCGTGTGGATAAATAAAATCGGCCCTTCATCCTTAAAGCGCTTCTGATTAATGCCGTCAATCAACCCGGCCATCGCTTTGCCGGTATAAACCGGATCCAACAGAATGCCTTCCAGCTGCGCCAGCAGCTTCACGGCTTCCATTCCTTCGTCGTTCGGCGTGCCATATCCCGGCGCAAAATAGTCATCCCACAGCTTAATCTCCGCATTGGCCTGGAGCTCCAGACTGTTCGCCACCGCCTGCTGAAGCGCAACGACTTTCGGCAACTGATCCGCCACCTTGCGTGATACGGTGACGCCAATCAGCTCAGCCCCTGGCATCAGCTGTTCCAGTCCTACGGCCAGTCCGGCATGAGTACCCGCGCTCCCGGAGGCGACCACCACGGAAGAGAGTTCCACGGCGCCTTCGCACTGCTGAGCGATTTCGAGGGCGCTTTCCACATAGCCCAGCGCGCCAAGCGCATTTGAGCCCCCCACCGGAATGACATAGGGCCGATAGCCCTGCGCTTCAATGCGGGTTGCCAGCTCCTCCAGCTGAACATCGGGTTGGGTCAGCGCATCGCACATCTCAACCTGAGTATTAAACAGATCCAGCAGCAGGCGGTTACCGTTGGTCAGGTAGTTCTCGGCGCGAGTGCCAATAGGGTTTTCCAACAGCGCCACACAGTGCAGACCCAGTTTCGCGGCCACCGCCGCCGTTTGACGAACGTGGTTCGACTGAATCGCGCCGGCGGTGATTAACGTATCCGCACCTTCACGCAGCGCATCTGCCGCCAGGAACTCCAGCTTACGCAGCTTATTGCCGCCCATCGCCAGCGGGGTCACGTCGTCACGTTTAATAAAAATCTCGCGGCCCAGATGATCGGACAAGCGCGGTAGATATTCCAGCGGCGTCGGCGCGCCAATCAATTCCAGGCGCGGGAAGCGCGTTAAATTTTGCAGTGACATGGTACCTCCTGACTGAGTTATCTTTATTATGCACACACTGGCGTACGAAATAAAAAAAGGCGCTATCAATAGCGCCTTTTTTCACCGCCCGCCGTTACATCGTCACGTCAGCGCCAAACCATTTTTCCGACAGCGCTTTCAGGCTGCCATCTTTCTGCATATCTGCAATCGCGCCATCAACCGCTTTCAGCAGGTCTTCGTTGCCTTTACGCAACGCCACGCCAGACTCCTGACGGGAGAACGCTTCGCCGGTCACCGCCAGGGTATTGCCGGTTTTCTTCACCAGATCCAGCGCCGCCAGGCGATCGACCAGAATCGCGTCAATACGGCCCACGCGCAGATCCTGATATTTAGTCGGGTCATCATCATAGGTACGAATATCTACGCCCTGGACGTTCTGGCGCAGCCACTCTTCGTAGTTGGTCCCCAGACCGACGCCGACTTTTTTACCTTTCAGGTCCGCTGCGGTTTTGATAATGCCTTCATTGCCTTTTTTCACCAGCGCCTGGATACCCGACACCGTATAGGGGGTAGAGAAGTCATACTTTTGCTTGCGCTGGTCGGAAATGGTGACCTGGTTAATCACCACGTCAATACGTTTAGAATCGAGGGAAGCCAGCATGCCGTCCCATTTGGTCGGTTTCAGATCGGCCTTCACGCCCAGATGTTTCGCCAGTTCATTAGCAAAATCAACCTCGAAACCAGTCAGCTTTCCGTCGTCGCCCTGATAGCTGAACGGCGGATAGGTCCCTTCCAGGCCTACGCGCAGCGTCCCGCGCTCTTTAATCTGCCCGAGCAGATTTTCCGCAGCAAACGATTTTGCGCTGACGCCGGCCATTAAAACTACAGCCATCGCGCCCATCAGCGCCTGACGACCCAGAAGTGCTAATTTCATAGATGCCCCTGATAAGTGATATTTTCCAGTAGTGTAAGGCGTTTAGTTTCGCTCACCAACACCTATACGCTACATCTTATTCCGAAATATTATATATGCAGCGATTTAAGACATAGCGAAAAGAGAGCCAAAATTGATCGGATTTGCTGGAGATATCTCATACTGCAAAGGTCAGCTTGATGACGTCTGGAGCATGGAAGATGAAAAACCCCACGTTACTGCAGTGCTTTCACTGGTATTACCCCGCCGGCGGCGAGTTGTGGCGTGAAGTCGAAGCCCTGGCCCCGAACCTGAATGAAATTGGCATTAACATGATTTGGCTACCGCCGGCTTACAAAGGGGCGTCCGGCGGTTACTCCGTCGGCTACGACAGCTACGATCTGTTTGACCTCGGCGAGTTCGACCAAAAAGGCTCCATTGCCACGAAATATGGTGATAAAGCCCAGCTCCTTGCCGCCATTGCGGCCCTTCACCAGCACGATATTGCAGTGCTGCTTGATGTGGTGGTCAACCACAAGATGGGCGCAGATGAGAAAGAGCATATTCGCGTGCAGCGCGTCGATGAGCAGGACCGGACGCAAATCGCGGAGGAGATTATCGAGTGCGAAGCCTGGACACGCTACACCTTCCCGGTCCGGGACGGGCAGTACTCTCAGTTTATCTGGGACTACAAATGTTTCAGCGGCGTCGATCACATCGAGAATCCCGACGAGGACGGCGTTTTTAAAATTGTTAACGATTATACCGGCGAAGGCTGGAGCGATCAGGTCGATGATGAGATGGGTAATTTCGATTACCTGATGGGCGAGAATATTGATTTCCGCAATCATGCGGTCGCCGAAGAACTGAAGTACTGGGCCCGCTGGGTTATGGAGCAAACCGGCTGCGACGGTTTTCGTCTCGATGCGGTTAAACATATTCCCGCATGGTTTTATAAAGCGTGGATTGACCACGTCCAGGAAGTGGCGACAAAGCCGTTGTTTATCGTGGCGGAGTACTGGTCGCATGAAGTTGATAAGCTCCAGCAATATATTGAGCGCGTCGACGGTAAAACGATGCTGTTTGACGCCCCTTTGCAGATGAAGTTTCACGAGGCGTCACGTCAGGGGCGCGACTACGATATGAGCCAGATTTTTAGCGGCACGCTGGTTGAAAGCGACCCGTTTCATGCCGTTACGCTGGTGACCAACCATGACACTCAACCCTTGCAGGCACTGGAGGCCCCCGTCGAACCGTGGTTCAAACCGCTGGCCTATGCGCTCATTCTGCTGCGCGAAAACGGCGTCCCCTCGGTTTTTTATGCCGACCTCTTCGGCGCCAGCTATGAAGATACCGGTGGTGATGGCCAGACCTATGCCATTGAGATGCCGGTTATTGAGCAACTGCATGAACTGATTGATGCCCGCCAGCGTTTTGCCCACGGCGTCCAGACGCTGTGGTTCGATCATCCCAACTGCATTGCGTTCAGCCGCAGCGGCACCGATGAAGATCCGGGATGCGTCGTTGTATTGTCTAACGGCGATGAGGGAGAGAAGCAGCTGCCGCTGGGCGCCAACTATGGCAATAAGCGCTGGAAAGATTTTCTGGGCAATCGCCAGGAGGTGGTAGAAACCGACGACGAAGGCTGCGGCACTTTTACCTGCAACGGCGGAAGCGTCAGCGTTTGGGTCATTGAGGAGGTGCTGTAGTCGTTGGAAGCTCGCGGGCTGAACGTTGCCTCAGCCCGCACCTGCATTAGTTCACGCTTTTCCCTGCCGCGGCTTTTTTCCACGCCTGCTCGCACTCGGCGGTCAGGCGGTCAACGCGAGTCAGGGTCATGCGATCGTATTGCAGCGTATTACCAGAGCGCTCAACAGGATAAACATCGAGTCTGGAGGTGACGTTATAGACCTGCTCGTCACGCAGCATTAATTTACCCGGCGTGGCGATGACGCGCTGCCACTGACGACAATCCAGGGTGTCGCCATTTTTCGTCACAATCAGGCTGGCAATCGCGTCCGGGCTCATCATTTCGCTCTGCGGGCCTTTTGACTGCCAGTATCCCTCTAACCCGGCGGGCGCTGGCGCTTTAACGACGGTATCGTAATTATCAACCTGGACACACCCGGCCAGCATCAACAGCGCACCGACAATCACTAACTTTTTCATCATCCATCCCACAAACCGATAAAAAAGTATTGTGGCATTAAAGCGTTAAGCCCGCCACCCCTGCCGTTGACCGGCGTCAAACTTGCCAACATGACCGTACGCAAAACGCCACCGTCGCTCCAGGAAAAAATGCAGCCGGCCGCCGCCGCATTATTAATTAATAACGATCATGAAGGGCCGATGACAAAGCGCTGGCTATTTACGCAATCAACATAAGGAAAATCCTAAAAATATTTATTATTTGTGGCCCACGCTCTCTGGAAAAGAGGCAATTTTGCTTTTAATTCCCTCACATAACCCGGGCCACACATTACTTTGGGAGTATTCCTGGCAAATTATGGGCAATATTACGGAATAGTTTAGACTCTCTGATGGTTCCTGTGCTGAACCGGGTTTTTATTACCCACTTAAATGGATTTCATCGCGCTTGTCGGCGAGGGATAAATTATCGTTACGTGTTGATTGAGGATGGGTCATGTCAACGATTATCATGGATTTGTGTAGCTATACCCGGCTGGGATTGTCCGGGTATCTGACAAGCCGGGGAATAAAAAAGCGCGACATTAGTGAAGTACATTCTGTGGAATGCCTGAAAGAGGCCTGTGAATTCATGCATCCGGCAGTGGTATTTATCAATGAAGATTGCTTTATTCATCATCCGGACAGCAATCAGCTTATCCGGCATATCATTACCCAGCACCCTGGGACGTTATTTGTTATCTTTATGTCGTTAGCTAACATTCATTTCGATCGCTATCTGCTGGTGCGCAAGAATTTACTTATTAGCTCCAAATCGCTGACGCCAAAAGACCTTGATGAAATTCTGGGTAATCGTCTTAAATACGATAACTACAGCAGCGCCCGTATCAATATACCGACACTGTCGCTTAGTCGTACCGAATCGAATATGTTGCAAATGTGGATGGCGGGCTATGGTACAGCGCAGATTTCAAGCCAGATGAACATCAAGGCAAAGACGGTTTCGTCGCATAAAGGAAATATTAAAAAGAAAATTCAGACCCACAATAAACAGGTGATTTACCATATCGTACGCCTGGCGGAAAACATTACCAGCGGAATACACGTTAACCTGCGCTGAACCAGGCGCAGGCAAAACTGGCGGTGCTCTCCGCCAGTTCAGATGCCTTACGAACTAATCTTCTCTCTCAACAAAGATCCCGTCCGGGTGCCCTGCTTCGTTAAAAAACCAGATCCCCAGCGGGTAGTCTTCCAGCGAAACCAGATACATTGTCCCTTCACTAAACGACTCTATTGCCAGAACTACACCCGATCGACGTGGGCCACCGTCGGTCTTCACCGTGACACGATCGTTCACCTGCATAACTTATCTCCTCTATTTTTGAGCCAGTGTAGAACAAAACTGCCCGCTGTGCAGCGCCCTGCCCGGTGAGTGCGTTTTTATCGACCATCCGCCATTACGACGGCCCCTATGCCGCGCCGACCATCCGGTGATTTTTTGCCTATACTTAAACAGGCACGATCTGAGCCAAGCGAGGTAGCCATGATGAAAACCGCCAAAGATAGTGGATATGCGGGAAGTCGCGGGGTGAATGTCGATGTTGATGCCCTGCTGGCGGCGATTAATGAAATCAGCGAGAGCGAGATACGGCGTTCGCGCGACGATCCGCATCACGTCAGCGTTGATGGCCGCGACTATCACACCTGGTGCGAACTAGCGGAAGCGTTTGAACTCGATATTCATGACTTTAGCGTCACGGAGATCAACCGCTAGGTACAGGTGAAAAAAATCCCGACTCGCAGGAGTCGGGATGAAACTTGCTAATGCAAGAAGCACTTGAAAATTCGTTACACCGGGATATCCGTTGCGGGAAAACATTATCCTCAATTATTTTGCATGACAAGAGCTATTCATGAAGAAAATAATTGAGAAATGGGATGAACTTTCTGTCACTCTGCCAGAATGCTGATGGCGCAAGGGTTTGTTGCGTTCTTTTTTCTCCAATCGCGCATTGGCCACGGGTGTTTTTTTAAGATAAATCTCATTTCCGCAAACCAGCGCACGACGGCAAATCGTTAAAGCAGACCTGGTTGCGTCCATTTTGTTTGGCGAGGTAGAGCCGGTGATCGGCCGTTGACTGCAGGTTTTCAAAATTAAATCCGGCACAATCATCGCTGCTGCTGACCCCCAGTGAAGCACTGATCCGCAAACTGGTGTCGTTGCAGAGCAGAATTTCACGGCTGTAAATGCGGATGCGGATACGTTCGGCGATGGCTGTTGCCACCTGTAAGGTGGTGTCAGGCATCACAACACAGAACTCTTCACCGCCGACGCGGCCAGCCAGATCGCCTTCACGGATATTGCTCGCGATGGTACTGGCAACCAGCGACAGTACCCGGTCGCCCGCCTGGTGCCCGTGCTGGTCATTCACCTTCTTAAAGTAATCGAGATCGAGCTGGATCACCGAGATCGGCCGCCCCGTCCGCTCGCACATTCTGGTGGTAGCGATTGCCCTTTCAAATAAGGCCCCGCGATTCAACAGGCGGGTTAACGCGTCATGCCAGGCCTGCCACTCCAGCGACTTTTGCAAAACACTCATATTACGCACCATCCGCAGAATCACCTGCCAGGAGATGATCAGCATCAGCGTAAAGAGTAGCCACATCAGCGTCAGCGCAATAGTAATGGTCCCGAAAGCACCGCGCACGCCTTCCTGCAGCGTATGGATCCTCAGCAGCACGCCATCAAAGTTGTTTAATTTCTGCCAGCTGATATAGCGCGTTAATAAACGAATCCCCCCCTGGTTTTGATGCAAAAACGCGTAGCTAAGCATCGCCTGTTCACGGGCGGACAACAGGGTCAGTACATTCCCCGACGCCGAGGAAGCAATCAGGTTAAGCCGACTATCATACAGCTGATATTCCCCCTCCTGGCCCCCCTTAATGGCGCTGACCAGAAACGCTTTCATCTCTCGCACCGAAAAATCCATCGACAGCACCCCGAGCCAGTCATGTCGGAAATCAAGGGGAATGGAGGCCGTTACTACCGGATCGTCGTTTTGCGCATGCTCATCGAGAACGGTCTGCCAGAACACGCCGCGACCGGGATTATTGCGCTGCGATTGCCGGGTAAACCACGGGGCGGCGATCGCATGGGTATATAACGTCTGGGCCTGTACCGCGTTTTTTGGCAACGTGGTGCTGGTAAAAAAACCGCTGCGCGAAATGTACAGCATGCGTTCGTTAAATCCGCGGTTATTCTCGACCAGACGCAGGAGATACCCCAGCTCCAGAACCGCCATCAGCTCATTACCGGTCAGGGCATCGTTGCGCGAGAGCGAGCTCTGACTGTCGACAAAGTCATCGGAAACGCCATACACCGGCAGAGTACGCCGGTTATGTAACGCCACGGACCAGATCGGTTCATGGCGTTTGCTCATGTATTCCTGTTCTGCATTACGCAAAATCTCAAAATCCAGCGGCGTTTCCAGCGCCGACTGCATCCCGTTGCGAAAAAACACCATTCTGTCGATGTTGAACAGCAGCAGACTGTCCAGTTCATCGGCGACGTTTTCAAGATTGTTGCGCTGGTTTGTGACGTAGGCCCCTTCCAACACCATCACTTCGCGCCAGATCAGGAGCGTAGAAAAAAAGAGTACTGCGACAAAACAATAATTAACCACATGTCCCGGGCGAGAAACGCGGCGAAGTTTTCTTACCCACAGTGGTTTATCCATTGTTCTCTCGCAGTACAATCAAAGCAACAAACGTCATCAACGCTCCCTGTTGGTTAACTAAGCAGCATAACGACAAAGCGCCCGGCTTTTGCCGGGCGCTATAGGGGTCAGGCACTCTTCTGTCGCTGCCCTTCCCCACGCACTAACTCATCTTCACGGAACGCCTCGCGTTTAACGACATAACCGTCGTACCAACGACACTCGACCATTCCGCTGGCGAAGCCCGTCACAACCATGCGCGGCCCTCCGCTTTTTCGCCTCACTTCATCACTGACCAACAATACCATTTTTTAGTCCGTCATCTGGGAGAAACCGTTTCACCATAGACGAAGCTGAGCAATTTTGCATAATCGCCGGGCGATTTTACTCTGCCGTAGCGCGAAAGCCGCTGATAACCTTCACGCCCGCCAGCACTACCGCACCGACGATAAAGCCCAGCACCAGGTTGACGCCGGTCGGCAGCAGTGAGGCGATGAGGGCGGACTGTTCACCTGCCCACTGTTCAACCGCATGATGAAGCGGCGCGATGCCGTGTACGATAATGCCGCCGCCGACCAGAAACATCGCCAGTGTCCCGACGATGGAGAGCAGCTTCATCAGGCGCGGCGCAACCGCCAGTAACCCGTTACCGACCCAGCGCGCCAGCGCGCTGCTCTTCTTGACCAGCCAGTAGCCCACATCATCCAGCTTCACGATAATGCCGACCAGGCCGTACACGCCAACGGTCACCAGGATGGCAATCCCGGAGAGAATCAGAATCTGATTGAGCAGCGGCGCGTCGGCCACGATTCCCAGCGTAATGGCCACGATTTCAGCGGACAGAATAAAGTCTGTGCGTATCGCCCCTTTCACTTTATCGCGTTCAAAGGCCTGCGGATCTTGCTGCGCCAGCGCTTCCAGACGCTGCTGACGGGCCTGCGGATCTTCCTTGTGTTTGCGCGCCTGCAGACTGTGCAGCACTTTCTCAACGCCTTCGTAGCACAGGAATGCGCCGCCCAGCATCAGCAATGGCGTAATCGCCCAGGGAATAAACGCGCTGATCAGTAAGGCCAACGGCACTAAAATCACTTTATTGACCAACGATCCCTTTGCAACGCCCCAGACAACGGGGAGCTCACGATTGGCCCGTACGCCCGTCACCTGCTGAGCATTGAGAGAGAGATCGTCTCCCAGTACGCCGGCCGTTTTTTTCGCTGCCAGTTTCCCCATCACGGAGATATCGTCAAGCAAGGTGGCGATATCATCCAACAGCGTTAAAAGACTACTTCCTGCCAAAATTGTATTCCTTCATTTATTGAGGGTTAATCCCCTGGCGTCCAGCCGCAGCCTGAACGCTTAGCGGCCATGTCCGCATAAGTATGAGGTAAAAGTGCTTTTTCGCCCAGAGATGCGCGGAGTCAATATAAATTTAACAATTATCGATCAATTAAAGCGCTCGCCAGCGCAGTAGTTTTCACGTTTACTATATGTCTCCTTTCTATCTCTGTACCGTCGTGAGGACGTATGTCTACCCGCCAGCTTCTGCCCCTTATCGGCGCCCTGTTTGCGCTTTATATCATCTGGGGATCGACCTATTTTGCCATTGCCATTGGCGTTGCCAGCTGGCCGCCGTTGATGATGGCCGGTATCCGTTTTCTCTCCGCCGGCGGGCTACTGCTCGCTTATTTGCTGGCAACCGGCCACTCGCTTCCACCGCTCAGGCCTCTGCTCAATGCGGCGCTGATCGGCATCCTGCTGCTGGCCGTCGGCAATGGTTTTGTCACCCTGGCCGAGCACCAGCATGTGCCTTCTGGCATTGCGGCGGTCATGGTGGCGACCGTGCCGCTCTTCACGCTCTGCTTTAGCCGTTTTTTTGGTATCACCACCCGCAAGATTGAGTGGTTGGGGATTGCTATTGGTCTGGCGGGCATCATTCTGCTTAACAGCGGCGGGAATCTGAGCGGTAATCCGTGGGGGGCGCTGTTGATCCTTATCGGTTCAATGAGCTGGGCATTTGGTTCGGTTTACGGCTCCCGAATTGAGCTTCCAACGGGCATGATGGCTGGGGCGATTGAAATGCTCGCCGCGGGCGTGGTCCTGGCGGTCGCCTCCTGGGCGACCGGCGAAACCCTGAGTCAAATGCCATCATGGTCCAGTATTTTTGCCGTTGCCTATCTGGCGATTTTTGGTTCTCTTATCGCCATTAACGCCTACATGTATTTAATTCGTAACGTTACCCCCGCCGTCGCCACCAGCTACGCTTACGTGAATCCCGTGGTGGCGGTCCTGCTGGGGACCGGATTTGCCGGAGAGAGCCTTTCGTCCATCGAGTGGCTGGCGCTGGGCGTCATTATTTTTGCCGTGGTGCTGGTCACGCTGGGGAAATACCTGTTCCCCGCCCGAGCTGAAGTTACGCCTTGTGAGGTGGAGAAGTAAGCTCTGGCTCGCCAATGCCCTGCGTGTCGATCTGCGCGCGGTGACCGCCGCCGCAGATCCACTCTTCCAGACGCTCAGTCAGCGCCTCATCGCTCAGCTTCAGTCGCCCGCGCAGCGCACATTCCCAGACGATCAGCACCCGCCACCCCTGCTCTTGCAAGCGCATGATATCGCGGCTATCGCGCGCGACGTTCTTGCCAATTTTCTCCAGCCAGAACGCCGTGCGCGTTGCGGGCACTTTAAACAGATAGCAACGATGGTGATGCCAGAAACAGCCGTGGGCAAAGATAGCGCAGCGGTACTCTGGCACGACAAAATCCGGCCGCCCCGGCAGGGTCGCATCCTGAACGGTAAACGTAAATCCGGCCTGAGCGAGCAGCGCGGCAAGGCGTTTTTCGATCGCCGTATCGCGCTGGCCAATCGCCCGCATGTTTTTACTGCGCGTGGCTTTATCGTGGACGTCCACCGGCTTCATCCTCGGATTCACGCTGCGCCACGGCCTGCGCGATTCGCGGCGCAAGTAATTTCGCGACGGCCGCAAACACCGGCACCACCACCGAATTGCCGAACTGACGATAGGCCTGGGTATCGGAAACCGGAATACGGAAGCGATAGCCCTGCGGGCTTTCAAACCCCATCAACCGCGCACATTCGCGCGGCGTCAGCCGACGCGGACGACGAAGCTGATTTTGCGCATCGTCGAAGTGTTGTTCGCCCAACGGGCGATCCCAGCCGCGATCGACCAGAATCTCGGCCCCGTCTTTGTAATAGCGCGCGGATAGCGTGCGCGCCACGCTCTGAGGATTGCGCGGATCAACCAGGCCGTAACCGAACCCGTTGCCCAGCGCCTGATGCTTGCGCGCATAGTGATACAGATACTTCCACAGCACCGGCGTCAGAATAAATTTAGCATCCACCGTCGGTTCCAGCAGATCGCCAAAGGTCGGCCGCGCGGTCGGGTAATATTTTGAGATATCGCGCAAGGTAAAACCGTCGTGCAGCTGGAGATCGCGACGGAAGCCCACCAGTACAATACGTTCGCGGTGCTGGGGTAAGAAATGACGTCCATCGATCACTTTCGGATCGTCGGCGCCGCTGTGGTCGGCATCGGAGACTTCATAACCCAGTTCATCCAGCGTCTGCATGATAATGCGGAATGTCCGTCCTTTATCATGGCTTTTCAGGTTTTTAACGTTCTCCAGTACAAAGATGGCAGGCCTGCGGGCGGCGATAATTCTGACCACATCAAAGAACAGCGTGCCCTGGGTTTCACACGCGAAACCGTGGGCCCGGCCCAGCGCATTTTTCTTCGATACCCCGGCGAGCGAAAAAGGCTGGCAAGGAAAGCCCGCCAGCAGAACATCGTGGGGAGGAATGGTCTCGCGAATATGCTGCGCGGCTTGTTCATCGCTGACATCCGGGCGATGGCTGAGGGTAATATCACGAATGTCTTCGTTGAAGCGGTGCTGATTCGGGTCACAATACCAGTTGGCTTTGTAGGTGCGCACCGCATGCTTATTCCATTCGCTGGTGAAAACACACTGCCCGCGGATCGCCTCAAAGCCGCTGCGGATCCCGCCGATTCCCGCAAAGAGATCGACGAACCGAAAAGCATAACGGGAATGGTGGGCCGGCGGTGGCGGCAGCAGCGTTGCCAGACGGGCATACTCATTGGCCGTAATACGGCTAGCCGCCCGCTCAACCGTCGCCACGCGTTTTAAGATCGCCGGGCTCCAGTGGCGATCGCCAACGGCCAGCAGAAATGCCACCAGCGTTTTCACATCGTATATTGCCATCAGCTGGCGTAACAGCGCCTGAGCCTCTTCCCCGGCAGGTTCCGGAGGCAACAACAGGCTCTTTTCCTTCGATAAATTTTGCGGCATACCCTCAACCAGCCCGGACAATTTTGCAGAGATTACCATAAATCATGCGGGCAGTTTCAGGCCAGTGGCTCAAAGCGCCTTAAAACCGCCTCATCGACCGACAGCGGGTCGCCGCGAAGTTCAGCGCTAAGCTTGGCCATAAATTGCACGAGGAAGCGCGCATTGTGTATCGCCATCTCTTTGCCTTTGTCCGTTTGCATCGTGTCGGGTAAACGCAACAGCTTGCACTGAAAATGGTCCAGCGCATATTTTTTGTCATCCAGTTTACGCTGGTCAGCAAAGGGATCGTCAGCATCAAACAGGATGTTGTTCAGCGCCCCGGAGACCGCGAAGACGCGGGCCAGACCAATTGCGCCAAGCGCCTCCAGCCGATCGGCGTCCTGGACAATTTTCGCCTCCGCGCTTTGTGGGGAAATACCGGCACTGAAACTGTGCGCTTCAATCGCATGATAAACGGCTGGATAGCGGTCGCGCGGAAAATCGGGGAATGACGACTGGAGAATAGCCAGCGTTTTTTCTGCCGCCATCACCGAGGAGCGGCTGCGCTCGGGATGGTTTTTCGGCAGGCTAACAATGTCATGAAAATAACAGGCGGTCAGAATGACCAGGCGATCGGCCTGACTCTCTTCAGCCAGCCGCTGTGCGGTTCCCCACACGCGACGAAAGTGCGAAATGTCGTGGGCGGAGTCGCCCTGGGTGAGATGTCCCGCAAGCCAGGCTTCAAAGCGTTGCTGCCAGTCTAGTTGTTGCATACGCGTTCCTCTGAGAGAAGTCAGCGTTGAGCATAGCAACTTTAATCGTGTTGTTCATGCATCCTGGGGTCAGGGCGGGTGTACCAGGCTATCGCCCCCAGAATAGCGCCAACCACGCTCAGCACAAGGAACCCGAGCAGAGCGCCAAGCCACTTACCTGACGTCGATCCCAGATCGCCGTCAATTGTCGCACCGGGGACACTTTCAATTTTGCCAACGACCCACCAGTAGCGCGCCATTGCCCACAGAAAGTAACCACAAAAGGCATAAAAGACCCACAGGGCAAGTTTCCCACCCGGGCTTCGTTTCGCTTTCTGCTCCATTAACTCCTCTCCTTTAACTGACAACGAAACCGCGGCACCCGGCAAAAAAGGTGACGCACGTCACATTATACTGTGAAAAAGATAACGAAACAGCACCTTCCTCCGGTGAACAAACGCTTTTAACCATCGCGAGATAGTGATACTTACGTGCCACAGCAGCACAGGATTTATTATCCATCGCCATAAATCTGTGGTGGATAATAATAACCAGCACGCTGGACCACGACCGTTCGTATAGCGGAGAGATATTTCTCCATCCTCAAAGCCCGTATAAATCCGCACGCACATTGCAGCATCACGCATTATCCGCGAATTAAATAACCCACCCAAATCATTTAAATGACACTCATAATTTGTGATAATTAAATTAATGACATGAATACATCACCACAAACACCTAACATATTGTTATTAAAAACAATAAACCACAAAAATACATCATTTCAAAATGATAAATTTTTAATATAAAAATTCAAAATGAAACATTTTGTAATATTGGATATAATTTATTTACATTTTTATTTTAAATAAAATTGAACCTTGCCGATACTATGAAATTGCTTTTTGCAACACGCACACCTATTCATATTAATGATGATTAAAAGGGAATATATAATGAAAAGAAAAACACTGGCACTTTTGATTCCGGCATTATTAGTGGCCGGAACCGTCAATGCAGCAGAAATCTACAATAAGAACGGAAACAAGCTGGATTTCTACGGCAAAATGGTGGGTGAACACATTTTCACCAACACCGATCGCAACAACAGTGACAATAACTCCAAAGATACCACTTATGCCCGTTTCGGCGTAAAAGGTGAAACGCAGATTAACAGCGATCTGACCGGCTATGGACAGTTTGAATACAACATCAAAGCCGATAAACCAGAAGGCGAACAGGGTAGCGCAACGCGTCTGGCGTTTGCTGGTTTAAGATTCGCCAACTACGGCTCATTTGATTATGGTCGTAACTATGGTCTGGTTTATGACGCGGCGGGTTACACCGATATGCTGGTCGAATGGGGTGGCGATGGCCTGGTAGCAACCGACAACTTTATGACGGCTCGCACCAACGGCGTCGCCACTTATCGTAACAGCGATTTTTTCGGTGCAGTTGAAGGCCTGAATTTCGCACTGCAATATCAGGGCAAAAATAATAACCGCGACCGTTTGAAAGCTAACGGTGACGGGTATAGCACGTCAATCGATTACAGCGTTGATGGATTTGGCTTTGCCGCCGCATACAGCAATTCAGACCGTACCGACGAGCAGGCGGCAGATCGTAAAGGTGAAACCGCAGAAGTCTGGAGTTTAGCCACCAAGTATGATGCCAATAGCCTTTACACGGCGGTGATGTATGCCGAATCGCATAATATGACGCCAATGGAAAATGGCGTTTTCGCCAACAAAACGCAGAATATCGAGGCCGTTGTTCAGTACCAGTTTGATTTTGGTCTGCGCCCTTCTCTCGGCTATGTTTATGCAAAAGGCAAAGATCTCGGCACTAATGGCGACAAGACTGCCGAAATGAAGAATTATATCGAGCTGGGTACCTGGTACTACTTCAACAAAAACTTCAATGTCTACAGTGCTTACAAATTTAACCTGATCGATCACAAAGACAGCATCATAACTGGTGCCGCCGAAGACAATCAGTTTGCTGTCGGTATTACCTATCAGTTCTGATGCAATTTACGTTTTAAAGCCCGCCGTGTGCGGGCTTTGTTTTTCAGATTCGACTTCTGCCCTGCCCACCCGTTCTTGCCTTAACGTCAGCAAACCCCTTATCTCATCTATAGCGACGAGGAGAGAAATCTTCTGCCAGCAGGAAGCATTCGGATATCCTCGAGGTAAGCCCTTCCCGTCGACGAGAAATCAGAGGATGATGATTGATGGACTTGCAACGCTCCGTTATACCAACACAATAGAAGTGTGTGACGCGGGTCGTTGAAAGGAATTGACGTAAGTGTTTGAATAGTGGCGGAGAGAGGGGGATTTGAACCCCCGGTAGAGTTGCCCCTACTCCGGTTTTCGAGACCGGTCCGTTCAGCCGCTCCGGCATCTCTCCGCTGAGGTTGCTATAATGCCAGGTTCTTTGGCACTTTAATAGTTCCTGTCTCTTTAATTATGTTCAAGTGACGACTTTGCGAGCAATATGATGTTTAAATGGCCCTGGAAAGTAGATGAAGAGTCCGGCAACGCAGAAATGCCCTGGGAACACGCGCTTGCCATTCCTGTTTTAGCCAATCTTTCTGCGCAAGAGCAGCAGGAACTGGTGCAGATGGCGGCACGCTTTCTGCAACAAAAACGCCTGGTTGCCCTGCAAGGGCTTGAACTCACTCCGCTGCAAAACGCCCGCATTGCCCTGCTGTTCTGTTTGCCGGTTCTTGAGCTTGGCATTGAGTGGCTGGATGGCTTCCACGAGGTGCTAATCTACCCTGCCCCATTCGTGGTTGATGATGAATGGGAAGACGATATTGGTCTGGTCCACAATCAACGGATTGTCCAGTCCGGCCAGAGCTGGCAACAAGGGCCAATCATCCTGAACTGGCTGGATATTCAGGACTCTTTCGATGCATCTGGTTTCAACCTTATCGTGCACGAAGTTGCACACAAGCTGGATATGCGCAATGGCGATCGCGCCAGCGGCGTGCCGCTGATTCCGTTACGTGAAGTCGCCGGCTGGGAGCACGACCTCCACGCAGCGATGAACAACATTCAGGATGAGATCGATCTGGTTGGCGAGAGCGCCGCCAGTATTGACGCCTATGCGGCGACCGACCCGGCCGAGTGTTTTGCCGTGTTATCCGAATATTTCTTTAGCGCACCAGAGCTGTTTGCCCCGCGCTTTCCGGCTCTTTGGCAGCGTTTTTGCCATTTCTATCGCCAGGATCCCTTACAAAGATTACGTGAGAATGGCCGGCTAGATACAGATGACGAACACCTTGTGCACTAAAACAACGGGTTGACTTAAATTTAGCCATTTGAATCAGTGAGTTAATTTTAGTGTTGACACAAAAATGCCAGGCCAGTAGTATGCGCCTCGTTCACACGATTCCTCTGTAGTTCAGTCGGTAGAACGGCGGACTGTTAATCCGTATGTCACTGGTTCGAGTCCAGTCAGAGGAGCCATATTTAAGAAGCCCGCTTAAGGAAACTTAAGCGGGCTTTTTGCTTTTCAGCCTTCTTCTGAAGACAAATCAGCTGTTAGTTTTGCCATACAAAAGGCTCTGGATGGCGGAAGACCTGTTTATGCCCGGGGTTGAGAGACATGGCGGGCGGCAGCTTCATTCGCACGAAATACCGCATCGCGAAGCGCCTCTCCATGCATCAGGCTGGTGCATAAAACCCCCATAAAACAATCACCAGCGCCATGAGTACTCACCAGCGTTATCCGCCTGGCGGCTAACGTCGAGCCTGCAATGCCCGCTTCACAAAACGCGACACCATGTTCGCCGGCAGTGACAACAACCTGAGAGAAACGTTTAGCCAATGATTCAGCGGCCTCCAGAGCTGAAGAAAGGTCGTTCACCGTCACGCCACTCATATCACGCGCCTCTATGGCATTAACCACCAGCAAAGTGATGCAGCTTTCCAGCTGCGGACTCAGTTCTCTGGCCGGCGCCGCATTGATACAGACCGGAATCCCCCGCTTGCTGGCTTCGATGGCCGCACATAGATTTATCGTTTCCGGAACTTCATTTTGTAGAACCAGCATTCCGGCATCTTGCCAGATGTCACCCCGTTGAAAGAGTTTTGCCGGAATATGCTGATTCGCATTTGAGACGACAACCGCACCATAATCACCATCGACATCAGAAATCGCCACGCTCATCCCGGAAGGTATCTCATCTATTTTGGCGACTGACTCGATATTGACTCCGGCATCACGAAGCGTCTGCAGAAGAAACGCCCCTTGCGCATCAGCCCCTACCGCACCAATAAAAATGACGTCCCCTCCCGCACGAGCAGCGGATATGGCTTGATTGCCCCCTTTACCGCCAAACTTGTAAGCACAGCCCGTGCCCATTACCGTTTCACCTTTTTCCGGGCGATGATGCGCATCCAGCATGATGTCGTAATGGAGGCTGCCCGCCACAACAATTTTACCCATAGTTAATATTCTCGCAGGTCCTGAACCGCATGCTGGGTTTTCATCAAATTCTTCTCCGCCTGCTTCAGATCCTTCTTCGCAATGGCCACAAACAATGCATCCAGAATGTTGAGCTGAGCAATGCGTGACGCGGCGTTTTCCCCTAGCAAATGCGATCCCTGAGACGTTGAATTGAGTACCACATGCGCATTACGCGCAATAGGCGATTCGGCATAATTCGTAATCGCAATCACTTTAGCGCCATTGCGTGCCGCCAGTTTTACCGGATCGTTAACGGCACGCGTTGCGCCAGAGTGACTGATTGCAAGTACAGCATCGTCGTCAGATAGCACCGCAGCGGACATCAACATAATATGGGCGTCGTCATAGACCGTCGACTTAATACCAATCTTTAAAAGCTTGTGGGATAAGTCACGTGCTACCGTGGCAGAACCACCGACAGCATATAAGTCAATATGTCGAGCCTTGAATATAATGTCCGCAGCGCGGTCAAACTCTGCAATATCCAGAATAGACATTGTCTCTTCAATAGCCTGAATCGATGTTCTGAATACTTTTGACAACAGTTGTTCCGATGAATCATCAGGCTCAATTTCCGCGTGTAAACTTGCCACTTCAGACTGGTTATAATAAATCAAGCCAGTTCTGAAGTTTCTAAAACCTGAAAAGTTAAGCTTCTTGGCTATTTTGACAATCATCGCTTCTGAAACATTATTCTCCTGGGCAATTTCTTTTAGAGAGGTTTGCTCAGTAATATCTGTTCGGGCGATGATCGCCTCAACCACACGTCGCTCTAAGGGTGTCAGCTGGGGCAGTCGCATACGGATTTGAGCACCAATGGCTCGTGGATCTTGCTTCATTACTTGCCTCTGGTCGCTCTGTCAATCAACATAGCTATGATAATAATAAGACCAGTAGCAAGCAATTGGTAAAAGGCCTGAATATTTAGTAACGTCAAACCATTGCGTAATGCGCCGAGAATGATCGCGCCAATAATTGTGCCTACAACGCTGCCTTTCCCTCCCATCAGTGAAGCCCCACCGATGGCCGCGGCGGCAATGGCATCCAGTTCCCACAGATTGCCAATCGTTGGTTCCGCAGCGCCTAACCGGCCAATCAAGATCAGAGAGGCCAGAGAGGCCAGGGTTCCTGAGATAACAAATACCGTGACCTTGGTTCTTTTCACCGGCACGCCGGCAACGCGAGCGGCTTCTTCATTGCCGCCAACAGCCAGAATATATTCTCCTAACGGCGTTTTATTCATGACGGTCCACAGCACTAAAGCAATAACGGCGACAATAACGATAGGCGTTGGAATGCCAAAGATTTCACTGTTAATCAGGCTACGGAATTCCGTCGGGATGCCAAATACCGGATTGCCGCCGGTATAAATCAGCGCGACAGCACGGAACAACGACAGCCCCCCGAGGGTAACAATGAAGGGTTGCAATCCGGCATAGGCAACCAGCGAACCGCTAAAGACGCCGCAGATAGCCCCAATTCCCAGCGTTGCCAGAATGGCCAGCGGCACGGGGACGCCGGCTACCATCATGGTTGCCCCTAAAACCGCCGATAATGCTGCGGTCGGACCAACCGAAAGATCGATCCCTCCGGAGATAATGACCAGAGTCATCCCGAGCGCAATTAATGCGTTAATGGATGATTGCTGTAAAATATTCAACAAATTAGGGATGGTGAAAAACACCGGTGATAGAAAAGAAAACGTAATAATGATAATAAGCAAACCAATTAATGTTCCGGCATCGCGAAGGTTAAATTTAAACGGCAGTGCACGAAGCTTTTCGGGCCGGGAATTACTTTGTGAAATCATGATTATGGCCTTTCAAATTAATACGGGTAAGAAGTTTAAATGGTCTCTTCGACATCTTTAATGGCAGAGCGTGCAATATTATCTTCCGTGATGGCATCACCTTTCAGTTCTTTAGTAATCTTCCCTTCACGCATAACCAGTACGCGGTCAGAAATACGAATAATCTCTGTCATCTCTGAAGAGACAACAACAATCGCTTTGCCTGCACGGGCCAGTTTTTCTATCAGATTATAAATTTCTGATTTTGCCCCAATATCAATTCCCCGGGTTGGCTCGTCAAACAGAAAAACCTGAGCATCTGCGGCGACCCAGCGTCCAATAATAACTTTCTGCTGATTACCTCCACTTAATGTGCCAATCGTTTTATCAATGTTCAGTGGTCGTAGCTTCAAATCGCTCATCACTTCATGCGCCACCCGATTAAGCTTAACTTTACTGATCATTCCCGAAATGGTGAAGTTACGCATTGAAGGCAGCGCCATGTTCATCTTCACCGCACGTTCTTTAATAATCCCTTCTTTCTTGCGGTCTTCAGGCACCAGGCCGATACCGGACCTGATGGCAGCAGTGACGTTGTGATTGCGTACTGCCTTACCGTTAACAAACACGTTGCCGCTGCTGCGCTTATCAATACCGGCAATCAGTTTCATCAGTTCCGTACGCCCGGCTCCGACCAGACCCGCAATACCGAGCACCTCACCCGCACGGACGGTAAAACTGGCATCGCTCACAGCGCCACCCCGAGAGAGATTCTCTACGCGAAGCACTTCGCGCTCGGTCACATATGAGTTGTGCTCAAGTTTCTCAATCTTGCGCCCGACCATCTTTGAGACGATGCTCTCTTCATCCTCATCACAAATATTCACCACCCCAACCTGCCTGCCATCCCGCATAATGGTGGCCCGGTCGCAGACTTTGAAAATTTCGTTCATCTTATGAGAAACATAGATAAGCGATACCCCCATAGCTTTCAGATCCGAAATCAGCTCGGCCAACCGGTCGAACTCTCTCGGAGTCAGACTGGATGTCGGCTCGTCCATCGCGATAATTTTTGCATCGTCGAGCATGGCGCGAGCTATTTCCACAATCTGCTGCTGTGAGACTTTCAGGTTCTTGATCGGCTCATTGGGATCGATTGTCGGATCCAGTTGCTTGAGGATCAGCTCAGCTCTTTCCAGCTGAGCCTGTTTATCCACCCATAGACCTTTTGCTTTGGTTAGCGGTCGGCCAAGAAACATATTCTGCGCGACGGAGAGTTCCGGAACATGCTGTAATTCTTGATGAATCATGGCAATGCCGGCATGGCGCGCACTCAACGGATTCTTCATCTGAACGGTTTGCCCGTTGACGCTAATCTCACCGCTATCGGCCTCTCGTACACCTGAAAGAATATTTAACAGCGTGGATTTTCCCGCGCCATTCTCACCAATCAGAGCATGTACCTCTCCAGGTTTGACCGCAAAGTCCACGTCCTGCAATGCCGCCGCATTACCGTATGTTTTACTAATTCCACGCATCATTAAGCGATACTGTTCCATACACCCTCCGCCTGACTTACTGCTGAGCCAGCAGTTGACGCAGCTTGTCGTTATCTTTGGTTGAGAAGGCGTCCGCATTCTCTTTGGTGATTAAAGCCTGGGGCGTCGAGACCACGCGGGAGATTTTCTGACCATCAATCAGACGCAGCATAACTTCCATTGCAACTTCCCCCGTCAGCACCGGGAAGCTATCCACCGTTCCTGTCAGCTCACCGCGTTTAATCGAGGCATAAGCATCTGAAATACCATCGGTACCGAAGACGGCCACCTGCCCGGCTTTATTCAACGAACGAACCGCTTCCACGACCCCCAGCGCCATGGTGTCGTTATTCGCGTAAAAGCCAATCAGATCGGGATGCTGCTGTAAAATGGTTGAGGCGGCATTAAACGCCTGTTCGCGACTCCAGTTCGCCGGCACGCTGGCGACAATATTGAATTTGCCATTGGCCTGCAGCGTCTCTTTGAAGCCACTGGTACGCTGACCGGCAGCATAGACTCCTGGCTGGCCCTCGATCACCGCGACCTTGCCGCCCTGCGGATGATGTTCAATGAACCATTTCGCCACCCGTACACCGTTATCCTTCTGCACATTACCCACGTAATACGGAGCATTTGGCATCACGGCATCGTTAACGTTGACCACGGGAATTCTTTTACTGGTGGCACTTTCGAGAGCGGGCTCAAGGTTAATATCGGTCTGGGGGGATACCAGAAGACCATTAAACCCTTGGGAGATAAGCGTTTCCGCAATTGATAGCTGGCCCAGCTGATCGTCCTCATTTGCAGCTGCCTGATAAGCCACGGTGAAACCATATTTTTTACCGACGTTTTGGTAACCTTCGCCAAGTGAACGCCAGTATTCATTGGTCAGCGTTTTTGATACGCCGCCTATTTTTAGTTTGCTGTCGACTTTCGGCATTGGACCATATTTGCTGCTGAGCTGGGTCCAGTCCGTGCGATCGGGCTCAGTATCCGATTTCAGCGGGGCTAAATCGGCGGCATAAGCCATCGAGCACAGTAAAGAAGAGGCGAGTACAGAGAGTATGAGTTTTTTCATTTTTCAGCCTTCTATTGTCACGTAGGGAACGCTTTCTTATTTTTGCTAATGCTTGCCACTATCTGGCTAGCATGATGTCATTGACGATTCGTTGAGAGGCCACCGCATCCTGACGGCTGATGGCTGAGGTCAGTTCATCATTATCATTAAGCCGGGCACACAGTTTGAGCAATCGGGTAACGGTAGCAATGTTGATTTCAGCTTCACGAACCGGATCAAGACCGCTGGCATCCGGGAAGGTGTCAAAGTAATAGGCGCCCTGATAACCATCTCTCTGCATCTGCCAGAGGAATTCCAGCGTGGCACGCGGATTTACCGACCCCACCATCAAGCCATCGTCACGTTTCCCCCAGCCATCATTGAGATCAAGCCCCAGCAGGCGTGAACGGCGAGCGACCATCGCAGCTGCGTAGGCCGGGATCTCATTAGCAAACAGCACATGAGCAAAATCGAGCGTGATACCCAGGTTCGGGCAACCCGCCTCTTCTACCGCCAGCAAACAGGTCGTGGCATTGGGGAAAATACTGTAAGCCCGCGGTTCATTCGGTTTGTATTCAATACTGATATCAACGTCCGGCGCATATTCGGCAATTTCGCGGACCGCACTCACCGCATCGTCCCAGATTTTTTTGTAATCGGCCTGGAAGCAATAGTCATAGCCATCCTGCCCCATCCAGAGCGTCATCAGGCGGGAACCAAATTCCCGTCCGGCATCAATCCCGCGTTTTGTCAGTTCAATGGCCTCGCGGCGGATCTGCGGATTAGGGTTAGTAAATGCCCCGATTTTAAATTGCGGTGCATCCCAGCGCATTTGCATTCCGTTGACCGCCAGCCCTGCATCTTCAATGGCCTGGCGCAGCGTTTGAATATCCGTCGTGATGTGTTGCGGGTAGTTCAGATCAAGGTGGGTTAACCCCTTAACCGTACCGGCACGGGCAATCATCTGCAGTACAGAGGGTTTTCCCTGAAGATCCGGCCAGTAGAGGTTAGCTCCTGAGGCAAAAGAGTTTAAACGCGTGGCAAATTTCAGTTCGGACATAAGGGTGGATCCTTCAAAACAGGTTTGTGATGTACTTTCCTTCTTCACAATTATTTGTGAAGTTATATGCTAAAATACACTTCGCCACATAGTTAGCAAGAGTGACCATTTGAAAAATGGATAAAATGGGAGTCGGGTCACGAAATGAACAGGGGGATATTCGTGGAAATGATCCCGCTAAGGCGTGAAAGAAAGTGGCTTCAAAGAGGCATGACAAATGAAGACATTCCCGGCTGACAGAGACGGGTTTCATGCTTTGGGGTGGGTATGAGTGGTTGTAAAATGATCTGTATTACATTGATAAAATAGATAATTTATTGAAAATGATAGGCCAGAGCGATCTTCTGGCCCTGGCCTGTCATAAATAATACCGGAGACTAAATTTTGATCTGAAAAAACCGCAGGTCAGTCATGCCTTATGCAACAAAGGACCCAAAAGAAGCGGGCTCGCTAGCTCCCGATATGACTTTGCGTGCCGGCCTCGCTGATATTGACCGGCATTCCGGAGCGTCGTTCGAGAGCCTGCTCCGCCCGAATCACATTGACACCTTCCCCCTTCACAAACGCCTGGATGCCTGTGGTCGTGGGTAACGGCACTTTTCTGTCAGATTCGTATTCTGCGCGGTTACGCGATAGCGGCTCATGAACTTCCACCCAGCGGCTACCGTCCGGCTCTGCGGTAAACTTCACCGGCCGATCGATAATCTGCACGCGAGTGCCAACCGGGACGTTATCGAACAGATATTTGATATCGTCATTACGTAAGCGAATGCATCCCTGACTGACGCGCAGCCCGATACCAAAATTGGCATTGGTGCCATGAATCGCGTACAACCTGCCGATATAAATTGCGTACAGTCCCATTGGATTATCCGGCCCCGCCGGAACGAATGCTGGCAGGCTCTCACCTCGGCGGGCATATTCACGCCGTGTATTAGCCGTTGGCGTCCAGGTCGGCGCTTCCTGCTTACGTTCTACGGTCGTCACCCAGTTGCGCGGCGTTTCGCGCCCCGCCTGGCCGATGCCAATCGGCAAAACTTCAACGGTGTTGCCTTCTGGCGGATAGTAATAGAGGCGCATTTCCGCAACGTTGACCACAATACCTTCGCGAACCGTGTCAGGTAAAATCAACTGCTGCGGGATCACCAGCGTCGTCCCCGACTTCGGGAGAAAGACATCAACGCCGGGGTTGGCCTCCAGCATGTTGCTCAGCCCCTGGCCATATTGCGCCGCAAAGGCCTCCAACGGTTGCGTATTGTTGTGCGGTACGGTAACCCGCTGCGGGCTTCCCACCAGGCGGCTTCCTTCCGGCGGCAGCGGATAACTGACGGCCAGCGCACACTGGCTTGAGAGAATAACTAAAAGAGAGCAAAACCATTTCACACGCCGCACCATTTATTTCCCTTCCTCAGTCGCGACAATCGTGAATGAATTATAGCGTTTTTCTCGCCTCCTCGTGGCAGCGGACCGCTGTTCCTTTATCCGCCACCGCGATGACATTTTAAATCTGATAATCAATGGCCGCTTCTTCCGGCTCCATTGCCTGGCGTTTAATTTCATCCAGCGACAGCCCGGCGTTGCACAGCTCGATAAACCGCCAGACGTAATTACGCTGCAGCTGCCCGCGTTTAAGCCCTAACCAGACGGTATTGGCATCGAAAAGGTGCCGGGTTTCCAGGCGGGTGAAGGTGTCTGACTCCCGGGCATCGCCCGATTGTTCCGCCACCAGCCCGACGCCGAGTCCGAGCTCAACATAGGTTTTAATGACATCGGAGTCCTGTGCGCTAAGGACAATATCCGGCATCAGCCCTTTACGGTTAAAGGCTTCATCAATACGCGAGCGCCCGGTGATGCCCTGGCGGTAGGTAATTAACGGCCAGCGGGAAATAGCTTCCAGGGTTAAAGGGGTGGTTTGCACCAGCGGGTGATCTTTCGGCACCAGCAGGCTGTGATGCCAGCGGAACCAGGGAAAAGCCACCAGCGTCGGATCGTTACTCAGACGTTCACTGGCGATACCGATATCTGCGCCACCGTTATGCAATAGCGCTTCAATCTCCTGAGGGGTACCCTGAATCAGCTCCAGCCGCACATCGGAAAAGAGCTCCCGGAAAGCTTTAATCACCGGCGGCAGGCTGTAGCGCGCCTGGGTATGAGTCGTCGCAATCGTGAGCACACCGGAGGCATCGTTGGTAAACAGGTCGGCAAGACGGCGGACATTGCTGGCTTCATTGAGAATGCGTTCGGCAATGGATAAGAGCGCTTTACCCGGCTCCGTCATCCCCAGCAGACGCTTACCGCGTCGGATGAAGATCTCGATCCCCAGCTCTTCTTCCAGTTCACGAATATGACGGCTCACGCCCGATTGCGATGTATACAGCATATTTGCGACTTCCGTCAGGTTGTAGTCCTGACGGGCAGCCTCACGAATAATTTTTAGTTGCTGGAAATTCACCCTTTCCTCCGGGCTATCAGACATAACATATGCTCTATTGTTAAAGTCTGTTGTCCTTACTAACAAATAATAAAAACCAGCAACTTATTCCTTTCGGGAATATAGATTAACTTACCAACAACAATTCACGATTCTCCAGCGAAGGACGACTCACCAGCGAAAGCAGAATCTCTTTCACCGCCTGTGCCTGCGGCGACAGGCTGCCCTTCGCCGACATGTTCAGCGATAACGACAGACTCATCGATGGGGTACTGATCCGCGCCATCCAGCCGTTTGCCGCACCGCACAGCGATCGCGCCGCGGACTCAGGCAGCACGGTGACGCCCATTCCGCTGGCAATCGCCGCGGTTAGCGTCGTAATAGATTCGATTTCGCCGATAATTTTCGCCGACAGACGACGCAGGGTGAACGCTTCCGTCACTCGCGCACGTACTGCGCTGTAATCGCGCGGCAGGAACAGGTTCATCTCCGCCACTGCGGTCAGATCGACGCTCTGGCCCGGGCAATCGCGGGTTCCCACCAGATAAAGATCTTCTTTCAACAAAGGCTGGCTGATGATGCCAGCGACCGGCGAGCGCTCGTAGAGCACGGCCATATCCAGCTGGCCGCTGAGCAATTTGTCGTTCAGGATTGTCCCGCTACTTTCCTGCAGATAGACCATCACTTCAGGCAGCTCATTGCGGACCGTCTGCAGCAGCGGCATGGTAATGGCAGAAGCCGCGGTCCCCGGCGCAAGGCCAATCGAGACCTGGCCGCTGAGCGTATGACCCACGTTATTCACCGCCAGCTGCGCCTGCTCGCACTGACGCAGGATTGTACGCGCATGGGTGTAGAGAATCTTCCCGGCTTCGGTCGGCGTCACGCCGCGCTTTGTCCGAATCAGCAGCTGCTGGTCCAGTTCGCCTTCCAGGGTCGCCACCTGCTGGCTCAGCGCCGGTTGTGCGATGTGCAAGACTTCAGCAGCCTGAGTCAGACTGCCGATATCGACGATTTTCACAAAATACTTCAGTCGTCTTAAGTTCATTTTGCCTCCTGTAAGGAAAGCCAGTACCAACGCTGGCTATTGAGTTACAGAGGTTTTGCAATTTGCTTGCCAGTTTTTTCGCAACGGTGCAAAGGCCGCGCCAGGCGGCGTGATAAGCGATTCTGATAGCAACAGAGCATTTATTTGCCCGGTAAGCGGATTACGCTATGCTCCATTAGGGGTATATGTGCACCACAACGGTGCGCATTGATGGAAAACAGCGCAAACGCATCGCCATTGCTGAAATTGTCAGCAATCAAACAGATTCGGGTGATTCTGTCTTTGACAAGGTCATGCGCCGTCGTTAATATGCGCCCCGTTCACACGATTCCTCTGTAGTTCAGTCGGTAGAACGGCGGACTGTTAATCCGTATGTCACTGGTTCGAGTCCAGTCAGAGGAGCCATATTTAAGAAGCCCGCTTAAGGAAACTTAAGCGGGCTTTTTGCTTTGGCGTATCCTTATGAATCCTTATATCGCGTTGATTCAATAAGCTAGCGTGAAAATTTTCCCGCTGCGTTTTGATGTCATCCTCAGCATCGGAAAAATGCGTCGTCAAATCCGGACAGGTCAGTTCGACCGCCAATAAAACTCGTCATCTCATTGACCGACTGAAAGGAATTGAAGAAAAGTTCTGCGGGAAGTGGCTTCCTGCAGACGGCAGTACCACGGTAATAACAAGCGCCAGGCTATCCATCAGGGATTAATCGACAGCAACCCGGTGACCAGTAGCGATGACATCGCCCATCGGCGCCACTCTTCCGCCCTTGTCCCGGAGGGACGACCGGAACGGCTTAGCCATCACTCCGATACCATGAGATAGGGCGCAATGCTCGCTAATTTCTCCCGGGTTTCCGTCAGTTCACGTTCCGGCGTAGATTGGGCAATGATCCCTGCTCCCGCCTGTATCCAGCACCGTTGACTGTCCTGAAATACGGAACGCAGGACTAACGCCGCATCGAAGCGCGCATCTTCCAGTAGCAGGATTGCGCCGGAATAGAGCTCTCGCGGGGTCTTCTCAATTCGCATAATGGCGTTCAGAGCAGCATTTTTAGGGATACCCGAGGCGGTAATCGACGGGAACAGCACGGTAAATGCATCCCAGGCATCTTTGTTTTCCGCAAGCTGACCGCTCACGCCAGAGCCCAGATGCTGAACGCTGCCACGCTTGCGGACCGACATTAAATCTTCAACCACCACGCTGCCCGGCCGGCAAACCACCGCCAGTTCAGCAAGAGCTTCTTTGACAGAAAGGATATGCTCAAGCACCTCTTTACTGTCGTGCAGCAGCTCTGCCTCTTTCGCCTTATTTTGCTCCGGGCTTCCCATGCGATCGCGGGTGCCCGCAAGCGGTTCAGTGACCACTTTATTGCCCGTTACCGACATCACCAGCTCCGGGCTAAACCCTAGCGCTTCGCGTCCTTGCTGGCGGAACATAAACGACCGCGTGGGCGTGTTTGCCTGCCGCCCGTATAACAGGGTGGCGGGCATATCAATCCGCGATGGCAGCGGAATGGCGCGCGAGATAATCACTTTGACATATTCGCCCCGGCTGATCTCCGCAACGGCGCGCGCCACCTGTTGTTTATACACCTCACCATTGAGGGCGGTATCCACAGCCATGGAGTCCCCTCGCGTGGTTGTACTGGCCTCTTTTACCCACTCGCACAGACGTCGACATCCCTCAGCGGAGTCCGTATAAACGGTGACATTTCCCTTTTCAAACACAAGCTCTTCCCGGGGAACGGTTAATGTCAGCAGCGGCCACTCGCCGGCGTCGAAGGCAATCCCCCGCGCATGCGCCGCAAAGTTGAACCCAACCTGCCCATATACCCGACGCCCTTGCACCTGCGGATGCGCCATAAAACGACGCGCGCAGTCGACAATGGAATCCACCGCCCATTTTTGCTCCCCGGCATCATCAATGAATTTCGCCTGCGTTCCGTCGGCATTAATGTGCAACCGTGCCAGGCATCCTTTACCTAAATACCAACAGGGTTGACGCTCGTAGACATAGCACTCTTCATCTCCGAACTGGCGTAAGACGCCAGAAATCGTCGGCAGCCATTGTTCCTCTGGTAGCGCCAGGTGTAAAAATTCACTGATTTTCATCCCTTACCTCTCTGTGTTATTCCCGGTTCAATCAATTGAGCTGGTCATCAGTTTGTTTGCCGAATGCAGCCGGATATGGGCAACCCACGCCGCCAGTAACGTGAATACCCCGGCAAACAGGAAGCAGGCCGCATAGCCAAAATGTTGGGCCACAATGCCGCCGACAACGCCAGCCAGAATGGCGATTGCCGCGTCAGTACATTGAAAGAGGGTGAAGTCGACGCCGGCCTGTAAGGGTGATGAAAGCGACATCAGCGTGGCATAAAGACAGACCAGCGCGCAGGCCAGCGAAATGGACTGGATAATGACCAGACACTGGAGAACGGGCAGCAGCAGATGACCCGGCGCCATCATCAGCGTCACCACCACCGCCAGCAGTGCGATCCCCTGGACGCCATAAGCCGTCAACAGCGCTCTGCCGGGTGAGGTGTACTTCATCAGTAATCCGCCGGCCAGCGTTCCTGCTATGCCCGCCGCAATATTACCGCCGCTAAACAGCGCACCCAGCGCTGACATACTCAGCCCATGATCCAACAACAGCGGCGCCAGAAGAGGCAGCACAAACCGCATACCGGAATTCAGCATCAATACCAGCAGTAAGCCCAGACGCGCCTGTCTTCGCCTTAGCGCATAACCTAACGCCGGAACATGCGGGACCGTCACCGTTCGCGTCGGCTCCGTAATGCGCCACAGCGGGAGTGACAACACCATAATCAGCAGCGCCATGATCAGCATGGCGACAGGCCAGCCGGATGCCGCCGACAGCATCAGGAACACCCCGCCACCGCACATCATCCCCAGATAGCTACCGCCAACCTGCACGCTGTTTCCCCAGCCATAACCCGCGCGGGTCAGCTGATCGACGCAAAAACCGTCGCTGGCGATATCAATGGTGGAGGCGACCGTGCCTGCCACCATGAACAGAACAAATAACGCCACGATTTGCGTATCGGGAAATCCCCCTTCTCGCCCGAACCAGCCGATCGCTGCGGCCATCATCAGGAGCGCCGCTAACGCGACCTGACCACGCAGGATTAACATGCGGGAACGGCGCTCCGGGCTATCGGGCGGGAGCCGCCAGCGCTCGATCCACGGCGCCCAAATAAACTTCAGCGCCCAGGGCAACATAAACAGCGTTGTCGCTCCAGCAAGCGCCAGCGATCCGCCGGCAGCGCGCACCAGCGCGGGTAAGGACTGCATAGACAGCGCCGATACCAGACTCTGCGTCACATAAACGCCGGCAATAGCAAAAATCACCCGCCCGGTTGTTAACGTCAGCGGTTTCACATTCGACTGAAGGTCACTCATGAGCCCATTCTCCAGGCGCAGAAGCCCCTTCGTCGCGCCACGCGCGCGCGGCCATTTGCGCTTGCCACAGCGCCTGATAACGTCCATGACGGGAGAGCAATTGCGCGTGAGTGCCCTGCTCAACCACGCGTCCCTCTTCCATCACCAGGATGTTTCCCGCTCCGGCGATGGTTGATAAACGATGGGCGATAATAATCACCGTCCGATTGTGAACCAGGTTATCGATAGCTTTCTGCACCGCCAGTTCGCTTTCAATATCCAGCGCGGCGGTCGGTTCATCAAGAATGACGACCGGCGCATTTTTCAATAACGCTCGGGCAATGGAAATCCGCTGGCGCTCGCCGCCCGATAACTGCCCACCCATCTCACCCATTGGCGTCAACCAGCCTTGCGGAAGACGGGAAATAAACTCAAGGCACTGCGCCGCGCGGGCGGCTTCCTCCACCTCCTGCTGCGTCGCCTGTGGGCGCGCGATACGGATATTCGCCAGCAGCGTGTCATCAAACAGCCAGACATCCTGGAAAACAACAGAAATCAGGCTATTGAGCTGTTCTGGCCTCAGGCGGCGAATATCGACGCCGCCAATAGAAATCTGTCCTTGCTGCGGATCGGCGTAGCGCATTAACAGTTTTGTGACCGTGGTTTTGCCTGCCCCAGAGGCGCCCACCAGCGCGCTCATACTGGCTGCGGGGAACGTCAAAGAAACGTTGTTGAGTGCCTGCCCGTCGCCTTCTTCGTAGCGATAGCTGACATGATCAAAACGGATATCGTAACGTTCCGGCAGCTCGCTTTGTTCTGTGACGGCAAGCGGCGCAATCGCCATAAACTGCTCAATCCGCTGGAGGGCGCTGGCGATCAGTTCCACGACCGAGGTGTAGCTGATAAACATCGCCATCGGTTCTGCAAAGCGCATAATCATCGCGACGGCGGCAATCAGGAAGGCGAGGTTCAGGGTCCCCGTCACCACCCAGACGATCCCGGATAACACCACCACCTGCAGACCCAGCTCTACGACGCTGGCGATCAACATCGTCGCGCCAGCGCTCTGACGGTGAGTGCGGGTCTGTAAGTTTTCCAGCGCATCGAAATGCGCCAGCAGCGCCCGGCTTTTATCGGCATCGCTACCGCAGGTACGCAATACCATCATCCCCTGAGCAAATTCAACGATATCACCGCTCAGCTGCTGATGCGCTTTCCCCAGCATCTGCATCTGTCGCCGCATCGCCGGACGGCGCCAGTAATAAAACGGCACCAGCAGAGGGAAGACCAGTAGCATCACCAGCCCCAGCCGCCAGTCTATCCACAAAGTCGCCAGCGACGCCGTCAATGGCGTAACAAGGGTGAGTAACAAAATATTGGCTATCGCAATAACATAATTAAGGTTTTCATCCACGCTGCCCAGCAGCAAAGCGTTCATTTCCCCTGCCCGTCCGCGCTGGAGTTTCTCCAGCGGCACGCGGCGTAATTGCTCGCCCAGGCGCAGACGTAACTCATGGGTAGCCTGCGCCAGATGGCCGCGGTATTCAAAGCCCAGGCCATACCAACGTAGCGCCAGCGTCACAATCGCGGCAACGCTGAAGGCCACTGCCCAGTTGAGAAGTGACGATGCATCCCCCCGTAACAGCGCATCAATGATCGGATAAAGACAGGCAAAGGCGATCCCCTGCATGAATGCCGCCAGCAATAGCGCCAGCATACTGCGCCGCAGCATCCCGGCCTGGCTGCCAACGCTGGAGATAAGCTGACGCCAGATGACGCGCCAGGCCAGGTTATCCGCAGGATTATTGTCTTCCATTTTCCACTCCCTCTTCCTGTACGCCACCCGGTACCCAATGCTGCGCCTGCTGATAGTGTTGCCAGAGCCGTTGATACAAGCCGCCCTGTTCCAGGAGTTGCGCATGGTTGCCCATTTCCCTGAGCCGCCCGTCGGAAAACAGCAATATCACATCAGCCTGAGTCACCATTGAGAGGCGATGCGCGACCATGATGACCGTCCGGCCGCGCATCGCCGCCGCCAGCGCCTTGATAAGCGCGGCTTCGTTTTCCGGGTCAGCAAACGCCGTCGCCTCATCGAGCACCAGGATGGGGCGGTCCTGCAAAAGCGCCCGGGCGATGGTGATGCGCTGTCGCTGACCGCCGGAGAGAAATACCCCGCGCTCCCCGACTCGCGTGTTGTACCCCTCTGGCAGTGCGCTAATAAATTCATGGGCCTGCGCCACCCTGGCCGCCGCGACCACCGCCTCCAGCGGCGTATCCGGCGCGCCCAGACGAATGTTATTGGCGATTGTGTCGGCAAAAAGGAAGTTATCCTGAAACACAAAAGAGAGTTGCTTCATCAAGGTGTTCGTCTGCATATCGCGAAGATCCACGCCGCCAATACGGATGTGGCCTTTGTCGGGATCGGCGTAACGCAGCAGCAAGCGTGCCACGGTGCTTTTCCCGGCGCCGCTTGGCCCGACCAGCGCCACAATTTGCCCGGCAGGTACATGAAAGCTCACCTCCTGCAACGCGGCATCAGCCCGCGCTTGCGGATAATGGAAGCTCACTTGCTCAAAGGTAATACTCGCCTCTTTCGGCTGTTGGTCAGATAGCGGCAGCGATAACTCCGGCATTGCGAGAACCTGATAAATACGCTGAATGCTTAAACGCGTTTGCGCGACCAGGTTATTGAGCATCATCATTGGCATCACGGCTTCGGCCATTCCGCTGCCGAGCAGTAAAACGGCCACCCACGCGATAAAGTCGAAACCGCCATAGTGCAACAGGCCGTATCCCGACCAGATCAGGACAAATAAGGTCGGGAGAGGATTCAGAATCGAGAATGAAAAACGTGCTGAAAAACCGGCTTTGCGATACCAGGTTTTGAGCACGCCAACCCACTCTTCAAGGGCATGTTGGTAGCGCAAAAAACTGCTGCTGCCGCTGTCAAACGTTCTCACTACGGGCATGGCCTGCACGAACTCAATAACCGCCGCGCTGACTTGCTCGCGCGCCTGATGATAGCGCTGGGCCAAATCTTCCGAACGCTGGCGGGCGAGCACGAGAACAACCGAGCCAAACGCCAGTACCCCCAGCGTCGCGATAGCCAGTCGCCAATCCAGCCAGAACAAGATAACGATAGTCGCCAGCGGCATGATGACCGCGCGGGCGTAGAGCGGCGTGCTGTCAGCCACAAAAATATGTAACGACTTCACATCATCCAGCATCACTTTCGCCACTGATCCGCTGCCCATTTGCTGTAACGCGCCAGGCGAAAGCTGCAATGCTTTACGGGCTAACCTGCTGCGCAGAATGTTCTCCAGATGAAAAGCCGCGTAATGAGAGATATTGAATGCCTGCAGGCGCATGACAAAAGTCAATACCACGCAGCTAATCAGGCCACTCAGCGGCCAGGCAGGAATCGCGTCAGGCGTCACGCGGATGTCGCGCAGACTCCACGCCAGAAAAAGGAGCGCTCCCAGGCTGGTTAATGCCGCCAGCCCCGCCAGCGCCATCGCTAAAATAACCTTCCGGCGAACCGGTGTAATCACCTGCCAGAGCGGAAATCGGGATAGCGATTCAGTATTTGATGATTGAGATGACATGGGAATGGCTGAATTTCCTGATGAATTTTTACGCACACCAAAAACGACAATTCAGAGTGGCGTTCTGATAATTAATGTGAATAATAACCATTATCAATTACTCATCTACCCCATTCGGTTCTATTTTTACCCTAAATAGTTCGAGTTGCAGGAAGGCGGCAAGCGAGGGAATCCCAGAAATTTATAGCAATCATTGACGGGGGGGCGGGACAAATCTGTCTGGAACAGAGTTGAATGCCGTGTCGCGGCGGCCCGCCAGGGTGAGGCTCATGAATGAGCCGAGTAACCCAATCAACGCACATGCAGCTTGAAGTATGACGGGTATATACCCACATTGGACTAAGCCACAGGGAGATAACCAGGTCATGACGGAGTCACCACAAACGCAATCTGAAATCTCTATTCATCAGTTGGTAGCCGGGAAACCCGTAAAGGATGGCAATATTCCTGCCCAGTGTGAACTGCTACGCTGTTCGTTGCAGGAAGGGATGGATATTTTGCTCTGGAGGGGGAATTTTGCGCGGCCTGAGACGTTGCAGCTACATGACGATCTGGGCAGGATTAACTTCTCGTGCATTCTGGAAGGCACATCTCACTTTGCTATCCAGGGACTCAGACGCCATACCGACTGGGAGCTTGCGCGTAATCGCCATTACATTACCCATACGCCCGGCTGTCGCGGCAGCGCCTCCTATTGTGGCCGCTTCGAGAGCATTACGCTCTCCTTCAGCCCTGAAACCCTCGCGCTGTGGGTGCCGGATATTAGCGCGGTCATTAAGAAGAAGATCGACTCCCACTGCTGCTGTCAGCAGCAGCGTTGTAATGCTGAAACCCACTTAACGGCTCAAGCCTTGCGTCACGCGCTGATGCGGATGCACAGCGGCTTCAGTCATGAGCAAAAGCCGTCGACGCTTTGGCTACAGGGACAAAGTCTGGTGATGCTCAGTCTGGTGCTGGATGAACATCGCGAAGACACCGGTTGCCTCTCCTGCCACTTCAACCCAATGGAACGCCAGAAACTGCTGCGGGCGAAGGATCTGCTGCTGGCAGACCTGACGCAAGCACCGGGCGTCGCAGAGCTGGCCAGAGAGTCCGGTCTGAGCGTGCTCAAAATTAAGCGGGGGTTCCGCGTTCTGTTCAACAACAGCGTCTATGGTCTGTTTCAGGCAGAACGCATGCAGGAAGCCAGAAGACGCCTGGCCAATGGCAATACCTCGGTCATGACGGTGGCAGCCGATCTGGGCTATGCCAACGCCAGCCATTTCTCTGCCGCCTTCCAGAAACAGTTTGGTGTTACCCCTTCGACCTTTAAACGCGTGATGTAATCGGGGTTGTCTCCTCATCAATTCCTCCCTGACAGAGGCCCGGATATCCCATCCGGGCCTCTGCGCTTTCTGCCTGCCGCCAACCCGAAACGGGCATAAATAAACCCGTTTCGGGTAGCACTCAATTGTTAATAATTATTATTCTCATGTAGACAATGCTTTTTGGTAAGACGTGCCATCAGGAGGAAGAATGATTTCTGGCGCACCCTCTCAGGATTCGCTGTTACCGGGCAACCGCCACACGGCTGATTACCAACAATTACGCGAGCGGCTCATGCAGGAGCTGAATTTAACGCCGCAGCAGTTACATGAAGAGAGCAATCTGATCCAGGCAGGCCTGGATTCAATCAGGTTGATGAGATGGTTACACTGGTTCCGTAAAAAAGGCTATCGCCTTACCCTTCGCGAACTGTATGCCGCCCCCACGCTGGCCGCATGGCGCCAGTTGATGCGCAGCCGTAGTGTTGAAAAACCGGACGACGAAACACCGCCGGACGAAACCGCCTGGCCGAAAATGGCTGAAAGTACCCCCTTCCCTCTGACGCCGGTACAGCACGCCTACCTGACGGGCCGTATGCCGGGACAGACGCTTGGCGGCGTGGGGTGCCACCTGTATCAGGAGTTTGCAGGCCATTGTCTGACGGCGTCGCAGCTGGAGCAGGCCATCACGACCTTGCTGCAACGCCACCCGATGCTGCATATCGCCTTTCGCCCCGACGGGCAGCAGGTCTGGTTGCCGCAACCTTACTGGAACGGCGTCACCCTTCATGATTTACGCCATAATGATGCTGAAAGCCGCGAGGCCTATCTGCAAGCGCTGCGCCAGCGCCTGAGCCACCGTCTTTTACGCGTGGAGATCGGCGAAACGTTTGATTTTCAGCTAACGCTCTTACCGGACAATCGCCACCGCCTCCATGTCAATATTGACCTGTTGATTATGGATGCCTCCAGCTTTACGCTTTTCTTCGATGAACTCAACGCACTGCTGGCCGGAGAATCGCTATCGGCTATCGACACCGGCTATGATTTCCGCTCGTATTTACTGCACCAGCAGAAGATTAATCAACCGCTGAGAGACGAAGCGCGCGCCTACTGGCTGGCGAAAGCACCGACGCTTCCTCCCGCGCCTGTCTTGCCGCTGGCCTGCGAGCCCGCCACGCTACGTGAAGTCCGTAATACCCGGCGCCGCATGATTGTCCCGGCAACACGTTGGCACGTCTTTAGCCAACGGGCTGGCGAATATGGCGTCACGCCGACAATGGCACTGGCGACCTGTTTTTCCGCCGTTCTGGCTCGCTGGGGCGGCCTGACGCGTCTGCTGCTTAACATCACCTTATTCGACCGCCAGCCGCTGCACCCGGCGGTTGACGCAATGCTTGCCGACTTCACCAATATTCTTTTGCTGGATACCGCCTGCGACGGCGATACCGTCAGCAACCTGGCGCGGAAAAACCAGCTGACGTTTACTGAAGACTGGGAGCATCGCCACTGGTCCGGCGTCGAACTGCTCCGTGAACTCAAACGCCAGCAGCGCTACCCCCACGGCGCCCCGGTGGTATTTACCAGCAATCTGGGGCGTTCCCTCTACAGCAGTCGCGCAGAGTCACCGTTGGGCGAGCCTGAATGGGGCATCTCGCAAACGCCGCAGGTCTGGATAGATCATCTGGCGTTCGAGCATCAAGGCGAGGTCTGGCTGCAATGGGACAGCAACGACGCGCTGTTCCCTCCGGCCTTAGTCGAGACGTTGTTCGACGCCTACTGCCAGCTGATTAACCAACTCTGCGATGACGAAACCGCCTGGCAAAAGCCGTTCGCCGATATGATGCCCGCCAGCCAGCGCGCGATACGCGAACGGGCCAACGCCACCGACGGCCCCATTCCCAAAGGCTTGCTGCATGAAGGCATTTTCCGTATCGCTCTGCAACAGCCGCAGGCGCTGGCGGTGACGGACATGCGTTATCAGTGGAGTTATCGTGAGCTGACAGACTACGCCCACCGTTGCGCGGGCAGGTTAATTGAGTGCGGGGTTCAGCCCGGCGACAATGTGGCTATTACGATGTCGAAAGGCGCGGGACAACTTGTTGCCGTTCTGGCCGTCCTGCTGGCCGGCGCGGTTTACGTTCCGGTTTCGCTGGACCAGCCCGCCGCACGGCGCGAGAAAATCTACGCTGACGCCAGCGTCCGGCTGGTGCTCATTTGCCAGCACGACGCCGGCGTCTGGTCAGACGCCATACCCGTCCTTGCCTGGCAGCAGGCCATTGAGGCGAAGCCGATCGCCAACCCGGTGGCACGCGCCTCCACGCAACCGGCCTACATTATCTACACCTCCGGTTCTACCGGCACGCCGAAAGGCGTAGTCATTTCGCACCGGGGAGCGCTCAACACCTGTTGCGACATCAACAGCCGCTATCAGGTTGGCCCCGGAGACAGGATGCTGGCGCTGTCCGCCCTGCATTTTGACTTATCGGTTTACGACATTTTTGGCGTGCTGAGCGCCGGCGGCGCGCTGGTTATGGTGATGGAAAATCAACGGCGCGATCCTCACGCATGGTGTGAGCTGATCCAACGCCATCATGTCACGCTCTGGAACAGCGTCCCGGCGCTGTTCGATATGCTGCTGACCTGGTGTGAAGGTTTCGCCGACGCCACGCCGGAAAATCTGCGCGCGGTGATGCTTTCCGGCGACTGGATCGGTCTTGCGCTCCCCGCCCGTTATCGGGCCTTCCGGCCGCAAGGACAATTTATCGCCATGGGCGGCGCCACCGAGGCGTCGATCTGGTCTAACGTCTGCGAGGTTAAGCAGGTCCATGACCACTGGCGTGCCATCCCTTACGGTTTTCCTCTAACCAACCAACGCTACCGGGTGGTGGATGAACAGAACCGGGACTGCCCTGACTGGGTGTCAGGCGAATTATGGATTGGCGGCATCGGGGTCGCGGAAGGCTATTTCAACGATCCCCTGCGCAGCGAGCAGCAATTTTTGACGCTCTCCGGCGAGCGCTGGTATCGCACCGGCGATCTCGGCTGCTACTGGCCAGACGGCACAGTAGAGTTCCTCGGTCGTCGTGACAAGCAGGTCAAAGTCGGAGGATATCGCATCGAGCTGGGCGAAATAGAAAACGCGCTCAGCCAGCTGACGGGCGTGAAACAATCCACCGTGGTGGCGATTGGCGAAAAAGAAAAGACGCTGGTGGCATATGTTGTTCCTCAAGGCGAGGATTTTTGCGTTACCCATCGTCGAGACCCGGCACTACCGCAGGCATGGCACGCGCTTGCGGGCGCATTGCCCTGCTGCACGCTCTCGCCAGAGATATCCGCCGAACAGGTCGCCGATTTCCTTCAGCATCGGCTGTTAAAACTGAAACCGGGTCAAACCCCTGGCGCCGATCCGCTCTCCCTGATGAACGCACTCGCTATCCAGCCACGCTGGCAGGCCGTGGTGGAGCGCTGGTTAGCATTTCTCGTCACGCAACAGCGCCTGAAGCCCGTAGCTGAAGGGTATCAAGTCTGCGCTCATGAAGAACGCGAGGATGAACACCCGCATTTCAGCGGGCATGATGTCACCTTAGCGCAAATTCTTCGCGGCGCCCGCGACGAACTGTCATTACTGAACGATGCCCGGTGGTCGCCGGAAAATCTGGCCTTCGACCATCCGGCCAGCGCCTGGTATATTCAGGAACTGGCGACAATTTGCCAACGGCTTGCGTCACGTTTACAGCGCCCGGTACGCCTGCTTGAGGTGGGAACCCGCACTGGCCGCGCCGCAGAATCGCTGTTAACACAGCTTAATGCTGAACAGATTGAGTATGTCGGGCTTGAGCATAGCCAGGAGATGCTGCTGAACGCCCGGCAGAGGCTTTCTCCCTGGTCCGACGCCCGGCTGCTCCCCTGGCATGCAGACACGCTGGCGGCGCACGCCCACTCGGCGGACATTATCTGGCTTAACAACGCTCTGCATCGTCTGTTGCCAGAAGACCCCGCTCTCCTGGCAACATTACAACAGCTTGCCGCCCCCGGCGCACTGCTCTACGTGATGGAGTTTCGTCAGTTAACGCCGTCTGCCCTGCTCAGCACGCTCCTGTTAACCGATGGGCAGCCGGAGGCTTTGCTCCATAACAGCGCAGACTGGGCGGCATTATTTACCGCCGCCGCCTTCAACTGCCAGCATGGCGATGAGGTCGCGGGGTTACAACGCTTCCTCGTACAATGTCCTGATAGCCAGGTGCGTCGCGATCCTCGTAAACTTCAGGCCGCCCTCGCCGAACGCTTGCCGGGGTGGATGGTGCCGCAACGAATTGTCTTCCTCGATGCCCTACCGCTGACGGCTAACGGGAAAATTGACTATCAGGCGCTGAAGCAGCGTCATACCCCGGAAGCGGAAAACCGGGCCGAGGCGGATTTACCTCGGGGCGACATTGAAAAACAGGTTGCCACCCTCTGGCAACAACTCTTATCGACGGGCCCCGTCACCAGAGAGACCGACTTTTTCCAACAAGGCGGCGATAGTTTGCTGGCTACCCGTCTGACCGGGCAACTCCGTCAGGCAGGTTACGAAGCGCAATTAAGCGACCTGTTTAATCAGCCCCGGCTGGCAGATTTTGCCGCCACGCTGCGTAAAATCGACGTTCCTGTCGAACAACAATTTGTCCACTCCCCTGAAGAACGCTACCAGCCCTTTGCGCTTACCGACGTGCAGCAGGCTTACCTGGTGGGGCGTCAGCCGGGCTTTGCCCTGGGCGGCGTCGGCTCTCACTTCTTTGTTGAATTTGAAATTGCCGAACTGGACATCACCCGGCTGGAGACGGTCTGGAACCGATTAATCGCCCGCCACGATATGCTGCGCGCCGTTGTGCGTGATGGTCAACAGCAGGTTCTCGCACAGACGCCCCCTTGGGTGATACCCACGCACACCTTCCATACGCCTGAAGAGGCGTTGCGGGTACGGGAAAAACTGGCGCATCAGGTACTCAATCCCGAAGTCTGGCCGGTATTCGATCTCCAGGCCGGATTTGTGGACGGGATGCCCGCCCGCCTGTGGCTGTGTCTGGATAATCTGCTGCTGGACGGGCTGAGCATGCAGATCCTGTTGGCGGAGCTGGAACACGGCTATCGCTATCCGCAACAGCTCCCTCCGCCGCTTCCCGTCACCTTCAGGGACTATCTACAGCAATCCTCGCTCCAGTCGCCCAATGCAGACTCTCTGGCCTGGTGGCAGGCGCGACTTGATGATATTCCGCCAGCGCCTGCGTTGCCGCTCCGCTGCTTGCCTCAGGAGGTTGAGGCGCCGCGCTTCGCTCGCCTGAACGGTGCAATGGACAGTGCGCGCTGGCGTCGTCTGAAAAAACGGGCGGCTGACGCACACCTCACCCCATCGGCCGTGCTGTTGTCCGTATGGTCAACGGTTCTCTCTGCATGGAGTGCGCAGCCTGACTTCACGCTTAACCTTACGCTTTTCGACAGACGACCACTGCACCCGCAAATCAACCAGATCCTCGGCGATTTCACCTCGCTGATGCTGCTGAGTTGGCATCCCGGCGAGAGCTGGTTGCACAGCGCGCAGTTACTGCAGCAGCGACTGAGCCAAAACCTCAGCCACCGCGATGTGTCGGCAATCCGCGTGATGCGTCAACTGGCGCAGCGGCAAAACGTGCCCGCCGTTTCGATGCCCGTCGTCTTTACCAGCGCGCTGGGCTTTGAACAGGATAACTTCCTTGCCCGGCGCAATCTGCTCAAGCCGGTCTGGGGCATTTCCCAGACGCCGCAGGTCTGGCTCGATCACCAGGTTTATGAGTCCGAAGGCGAACTGCGCTTCAACTGGGATTTTGTCGCTGCCCTGTTTCCTTCGGGCCAGGTGGAACGCCAGTTTGAACAGTATTGCGCATTGCTCAACCGAATGGCCGAGGATGAAAGCGCCTGGCAACGGCCGCTCGCCGCGCTGGTGCCCCCCGCTGAGCACGCGGGGCAACGCGCAGAGCGCCCACAGCGCGTATGCCCTGAGCACGCTCAGCCACACGGTGCGGCGGACGAACGCACGGTCAGCCTGATTTGCGACGCCTTCCGCGAAGTGGCTGGCGTGCCAGTCACCCCAGCTGAAAACTTCTTTGAGGCGGGCGCAACGTCGCTGAATCTGGTGCAACTGCACGTTTTATTACAGCGTCACGAATTTTCCACCCTGACGTTGCTGGATCTCTTCACCCACCCTTCTCCTGCCGCCCTGGCTGATTATCTGACCGGCATCGCCTCGGTGGAGAAAACCCAACGCCCTCGCCCTGTTCGCCGTCGTCAGCGACGGATATAGCGCGAAGCAAACTGATTTTCCCCGGAACGCTATCGTGCATGCATGGCGTTCCATTGACTTTGTGAATCTTAGGAAACGGGACCGATTATGGATAACTTGCGCTTCTCTTCTGCGCCGACAGCAGATTCCATTGATGCATCGATCGCTCAACACTTCCCGGACTGCGAACCTGTCGCGGTTATCGGCTATGCCTGCCATTTTCCTGAATCGCCGGATGGCGAAACGTTCTGGAAAAACCTGCTGGAAGGTCGTGAATGCAGCCGACGCTTTGCGCGCGAAGAGCTTCTGGCCGTCGGTCTGGAAGCCGCCACCGTTGACGATCCTCATTACGTCAATATCGGTACGGTTTTAGAAAATGCCGATTGCTTCGACGCCACTCTGTTTGGCTATTCACGACAGGAAGCGGAATCGATGGACCCGCAGCAGCGCCTGTTTTTACAGGCGGTCTGGCATGCGCTGGAGCATGCCGGTTATGCCCCCGGCGCCGTCCCGCATAAGACCGGCGTTTTCGCCTCTTCCCGGATGAGTACCTATCCCGGTCGTGAGGCGCTGAACGTGACTGAAGTCGCGCAGGTAAAGGGCCTGCAATCTCTGATGGGCAACGACAAGGACTATATTGCCACCCGCGCCGCCTACAAACTCAATTTGCACGGTCCGGCACTCTCAGTACAGACCGCCTGCTCCAGTTCGCTGGTTGCCGTGCATCTGGCTTGCGAAAGCCTGCGCGCAGGTGAATCCGATATGGCGGTTGCCGGCGGCGTGGCGCTCTCTTTCCCCCAGCAGGCGGGCTACCGCTACCAGCCCGGGATGATTTTTTCTCCCGATGGTCACTGTCGTCCTTTTGACGCCTCAGCGGAAGGTACCTGGGCCGGTAACGGTCTGGGTTGCGTGGTTTTGCGTCGCCTGAGAGATGCGCTGCTGTCAGGCGATCCGATTATCTCGGTGATCCTCTCCAGCGCGGTCAACAACGACGGCAACAGAAAGGTCGGTTATACCGCCCCTTCCGTCGCAGGACAGCAGGCGGTCATCGAAGAGGCGTTAATGCTGGCGGCCATCGACGACAGGCAGATCGGTTACATTGAAACGCACGGCACCGGCACACCGCTGGGCGACGCGATTGAAATTGAAGCGCTACGCAACGTCTACGCGCCACGTCCGCAGGAGCAACGCTGTGCGCTGGGTTCCGTGAAAAGTAACATGGGCCACCTGGATACCGCAGCGGGTATTGCCGGATTGCTGAAAACCGTTCTGGCGGTAAGCCGCGGCCAAATTCCGCCAATGCTGCATTTTCACTCGCCCAACCCGGCGCTTAAGCTTGAAGAGAGCCCTTTTACCATACCGGTGTCGGCACAGGCGTGGCAGGACGAAATACGCTATGCGGGCGTCTCCTCCTTTGGTATTGGTGGCACCAACTGCCATATGATCGTCGCCTCGCTGCCCGACGCGCTCAAAACGCGCCTCCCCAATGCCGATGGCGACAGAAAGAGCACCGCGCTACTACTCAGCGCCGCCAGCGACAGCGCGCTGCGGCAACTGGCGACCAATTATGCCGGGGCGCTGGCGCAGAATGCAGATGCCAACAATCTGGCCTTTACGGCCATGCACGCGCGCCGTCTCGATCTTCCCTTCCGCCTGGCGGTGCCATTAAACCGTGAAACCGCCGCTGCGCTCAGTGCCTGGGCTACTGATAAATCGGGGCCGCCTGTTTACAGCGGCCACGGCGCCAGCGGCAAGCAGACATGGCTGTTTACCGGGCAGGGTTCGCACTGGCGCACGATGGGCCAGGCAATGTACCGACATTCGACGGCGTTTGCCGACACGCTGGATCGCTGTTTTTCCGCCTGTAGCGAAATGCTCACGCCATCACTGCGGGAAGCGATGTTTAACCCCGACTCGACGCAGCTGGACAATATGGCCTGGGCCCAGCCGGCGATTGTCGCGTTTGAAATCGCAATGGCGGCGCACTGGCGCGCTGAAGGGCTAAAACCAGACTTCGCTATGGGTCATTCCGTCGGTGAATTTGCCGCTGCCGTCGTCTGCGGACACTATACGATTGAACAGGTCATGCCACTGGTTTGTCGGCGCGGCGCGCTCATGCAGCAGTGCGCGAGCGGCGCCATGGTGGCGGTATTTGCAAACGAAGACACGCTAATGCCGCTGGCCCGCCGCTTTGAGCTGGATCTCGCCGCCAACAATGGCACGCAACATACGGTATTTTCCGGGCCGGAAGCCCGTCTCGCGGAATTTTGCGCCGCACTTTCTCAGCATGACATCAACTATCGTCGTCTGAGCGTAACCGGCGCCGCGCACTCCGCTTTACTGGAACCCATACTCGACCGCTTTCAGGAAGCCTGCGCGGGGCTGCACGCTGAGCCGGGACAAATACCGCTTATCTCCACGCTCATCGCCGACGTCATCGATGAGTCAACGCTCAATCAGGCGGACTACTGGCGCCGACACATGCGCCAGCCGGTACGTTTTATCCAGAGTATTCAGGTGGCGCATGAACTCGGCGCCCGCATTTTTCTTGAGACAGGGCCTGATGCTCAGCTGGTTGCTTGCGGGCAGCGCGAATATCGCGATAACGCATACTGGATAGCCAGCGCCCGACGTAGCAAAGAGGCGAGCGATGTCCTCAATCAGGCCCTGCTCCAGCTTTACGCGGCCGGCGTCGCCTTACCGTGGGCCGACCTGCTGGCGGGCGATGGACAACGTATCGCTGCCCCCTGCTATCCGTTTGATACCGAGCGTTACTGGAAAGATCGCGCCTCCCGCGCCAACGAGCCTGCCGACGCAGTGCTGTCCGCCGGGCTGGCGGTGGCGAGTCGCGCCGCGACAGCGCTCGATCTCCCCCGTCTGGAAGCGCTTAAACAGTGCGCCACGCGACTGCACGCCATCTATGTCGATCGGCTGGTTCAACGCTGTACCGGCGATGCCATTGAGCACGGCGTGGACGCCATAACCATCATGCGCCGTGGCCGTCTGCTGCCCCGCTACCAGCAGCTGCTCCAGCGCCTGCTCAACAACTGCGTGGTCGACGGCGATTACCGCTGCGCCGACGGACGTTACACCCGCGCCCGTCCCATAGATCATCAACAGCGGGAATCACTGCTGACGGAACTTGCCAGTTATTGTGAAGGTTTTCAGGCCATTCCCGACACCATCGCCCGTGCCGGCGATCGGTTATATGAAATGATGAGCGGCGCGGAAGAACCGGTGGCGATTATCTTCCCGCAAAGCGCCTCCGACGGCGTGGAGGTGTTGTACCAGGAGTTCAGCTTTGGCCGCTATTTCAACCAAATCGCCGCTGGGGTATTACGCGGTATCCTCCAGACGCGTCAGCCCCGCCAGCCATTGCGCATTCTTGAAGTCGGCGGCGGAACCGGCGGGACCACCGCATGGCTACTGCCGGAACTCAGAGGCGTTCCAGCGCTGGAGTACCATTTCACCGATATCTCCGCGCTGTTCACCCGCCGCGCGCAGCAGAAATTCGCCGACTATGAGTTTGTGCATTACAACGAGCTGGATCTCGAAAAAGAGGCCCAATCTCAGGGTTTCCAGGCGCAGTCTTACGATCTTATCGTGGCGGCGAACGTGATTCATGCCACGCGCCATATTGGCCACACGCTCGACAATCTGCGCCCCCTGCTCAAACCGGGCGGACGCCTGCTGATGCGCGAAATCACCCAGCCAATGCGTCTGTTTGATTTCGTTTTCGGTCCGCTGGTCCTCCCGCTACAGGATATCGGCGCCCGCGAAGGTGAGTTATTCCTCACCACCGATCAGTGGCAACAACAGTGTCGCCGGGCCGGATTCAGCAAAGTGGAGTGGCTACCGCAGGATGGCAGCCCAACCGCCGGGATGAGCGAACATATCATTCTTGCCACGCTGCCCGGTCAGGCGGTTTGTGCAACCTCAGGCAGCGCGCCATCAGACCCGGTGTTGGGACAGGCGTTGACGGATAGCGCTGACTACCTCGCCGACTGGTCTGATTGTGCTGGTCAGCCTGAGCGGTTTAACGCCCGCTGGCAGGAGGCCTGGCGCCGGCTCTCACAGCGTCATGGCGATGATTTTCCCGGGGAGCCGCCCCTCGTCACCGCCCCGGAATGGCTGGGGGACGTTCGTTTAAGCTGGCAAAACAACGCGTTTTCCCGCGGTCAGATGCGCGTTGAAGCCCGTCGTCCTGATGGCGAGTGGCTGCCGCTTTCGCCCACCGCGCCTCTTCCTGCCCCGCAAACGCATTATCAATGGCGCTGGACGCCCTGCAACGTCGCCAGCGTTGACCATCCTCTTACCTTCAGCTTCAGCGCCAATACGCTTGCGCGCGGCGACAAGCTGGCGCAATACGGCATCATCCACGATCCGCAGGCCTCTTTGCTCCTGATGGTTATTGAGGAGAGCGAGGATACTCTGGCCTTAGCGGAGAAAGTGATGGAGGCACTTACCGCCAGCACAGCCGGTTTGATTGTGGTTACTCACCGCGCGTGGCGAATCGAGGAAAATGAGGCGCTTTCTGCCTCCCATCATGCTCTATGGGCCTTGCTTCGTGTCGCGGCCAACGAACAGCCAGAACGGTTGATTGCCGCCATCGATCTCGCCGAAAACACCCCGGGAGAAACGCTGCATCGAGGGTTGAGCGCCGTCTCCCTCTCTCAGCGCTGGCTCGCCGCGCGGGGTAACACCCTCTGGCTCCCTTCACTGGCGCCCAATACGGGATGCGCCGCCGAATTACCGGCAAACGTGTTTGCTGGCGATAACCGCTGGCATCTGGTAACGGGAGCGTTTGGCGGATTAGGCCGTCTTGCCGTGAACTGGCTCAGAGAAAAAGGGGCGCGACGCATCGCCCTGCTGGCGCCGCGCGTGGATGAATCATGGCTACGCGACATCGAGGGTGAGCAGACCCGCGTCTGCCGTTGTGATGTGGGCGATGCCGGACAACTGGCCACGGTTCTTGATGAACTGGCGGCCAACGGCGGCATTGCCGGGGCGATTCATGCCGCTGGCGTATTGGCTGATGCCCCCTTGCAGGAGCTTGATCACCCCCCGCTGGCCGCCGTTTTCGCGGTAAAAGCGCAGGCGGCAACCCAGCTATTGCAAACCCTGCGCAACCACGGCGGACGTTATCTTATTCTCTACTCCTCCGCTGCCGCCACCCTCGGCGCCTCGGGTCAAAGCGCCCATGCGCTGGCCTGCGGTTATCTCGACGGGCTGGCCCAACAGTTTTCCACCCTTGATGCGCCGAAAACACTCTCTGTCGCCTGGGGCGCATGGGGGGAAAGCGGTCGAGCGGCCACGCCGGAAATGTTGGCGGCGCTCGCCAGCCGTGGCATGGGTGCGTTAAGCGATGCTGAAGGCTGCTGGCACCTGGAACAGGCGGTGATGCGCGGTACTCCGTGGCGGCTGGCGATGCGCGTTTTCATCGACAAAATGCCCCCGTTACAACAGGCTCTGTTTAACGTCGGTGCTGCCGGAAAAACCGCAACGCCCGTCATCCCTCCTGCTGATGACAACGCCTTTAACGGCAGCCTGAGCGATGAAACGGCGGTGATGGCATGGCTGAAAAAGCGGATTGCGGTTCAGCTACGACTAAACGATCCGGCGTCATTGCTCCCTAACCAGGATCTGTTGCAACTTGGCATGGACTCGCTGCTCTTCCTTGAACTCAGTAGCGATATTCAGCACTACCTGGGCGTACGCATCAATGCGGAACGGGCATGGCAGGATCTGTCGCCTCATGGCCTCGCGCAGCTTATCTGCGGTAAGCCCGAGGCGACGCCTGGCGCTTCGCAGCCGGAAGTATTGCGGCACGACGCCGGTGAGCGTTATATGCCCTTCCCGCTGACACCCATTCAGCACGCCTACTGGCTGGGGCGCACACATCTCATTGGCTATGGTGGCGTTGCCTGCCACGTCCTGTTTGAGTGGGATAAACGCCACGATGAGTTCGATCTCACCGTGCTGGAGAAAGCCTGGAACCAGCTCATTGCCCGTCACGATATGTTGCGCATGGTAGTGGATGCCGACGGGCAGCAGCGAATCCTGGCGACAACGCCGGAATATCGCATCGCCCGTGATGATCTGCGCATGCTTTCTCCGACAGAACAGCGCATAGCGCTGGAAAAACGGCGGCATGAACTTAGCTATCGCGTTTTGCCTGCCGACCAGTGGCCTCTCTTTGAGCTGGCGGTCAGCGAAATCGACGATTGCCACTACCGCCTGCACATGAACCTCGACCTTTTGCAGTTCGATGTGCAGAGTTTTAAAGTCATGATGGACGACCTGGCGCAGGCCTGGCGCGGCGAAACGCTGGCGCCGCTCGATATTACCTTCCGTGATTATGTGATGGCTGAACAGGCGCGTCGACAGACCCCGGCATGGCACGATGCCTGGGACTACTGGCAGGAAAAACTGCCGCAATTGCCCTTAGCGCCCGAGCTCCCGGTGGTTGAAACAGCCGCGGAAACGCCACGCTTCACCACCTTCAAATCGACGATCGGCAAGAAAGAATGGCAGGCAGTAAAACAGCGCTGGCAGCAGCAAGGCGTCACGCCGTCTGCCGCGCTGCTCACGCTGTTTGCCACCGCCCTTGAACGCTGGAGTCGCACCCCGGCCTTTACGCTAAACCTGACCTTCTTCAATCGCCAGCCGATCCATCCGCAAATCAACCAGTTGATTGGTGATTTTACCTCCGTCACGCTGGTCGATTTTAACTTCTCAACACCGGTGACGCTGCAGGAGCAAATGCAACAGACCCAACGGCGCCTCTGGCAAAACATGGCACACAGTGAAATGAACGGTGTTGAGGTGATCCGTGAGCTGGGTCGCCTGCGCGGGTCACAACGTCAACCGCTCATGCCGATAGTCTTTACCAGCATGCTGGGGATGACGCTGGAAGGGATGACTATCGATCGGGCAATGAGCCATCTGTTTGGCGAACCCTGCTATGTGTTCACCCAAACGCCGCAGGTCTGGCTGGATCATCAGGTCATGGAGAGCGACGACGAGTTGATGTTTAGCTGGTACTGCATGGACAACGTACTGGAGCCAGGCGCTGCTGAAGCGATGTTCAATGACTACTGCGCCATTCTGCAGGCCGTCATGACCAGCCCTGAAAGCCTGAAGACTAGCACCAGTGGCATCGCCGGGCATATTCCCCGCCGACGCTGGCCGCTGAGCGCACAGGCCGACTACGATCTGCGGGATATTGAGCAGGCGACGCTCGAACATCCGCACATCCAACAGGCCAGGGCGGAAATAAGCGATGCAGGCGCGTTAACGCTGGATATTGTGATGGCCGACGTTCCGCCGCGCTTAACCGCCGCTTCTGACGGGCACGATCTCGCCCGGCTGGCGCTGCCGTTGCCTGAGCAGGCGCAACTTGATGAGCTGGAGGCGACCTGGCGCTGGCTGGAAGCGCGTGCGCTGCAGGGTATTGCGGCCACGCTAAATCGCCACGGCCTGTTCACCACGCCGGAGATCGCCCATCGCTTTACCGGGATAGCAGAGGCGCTGTCCGCGCAAGCGTCTCACCAGCGCCTGCTGCGCCAGTGGCTACAGTGTCTGACGGAAAGAGAATGGTTAATCCGCGAAGGTGAAAGCTGGCGCTGCCGTATTCCGCTCAGCGAGATTCCTGAACCTCAGCAGGCATGCCCGCAAAGCCAATGGAGCCAGGCGCTGGCGCAGTATCTGGACACCTGCATCGCCCGGCACGACGATCTCTTCTCCGGACGCTGTTCTCCGCTGGAATTGCTGTTCAACGAGTCGCTGCGCGTCACTGACGCACTGTATCGGGACAACCCTGCCAGCGCCTGTCTGAATCGCTACACCGCGCAGATTGCCGCCTTGTGCGGCGCAGAACGGATTCTGGAGGTTGGCGCCGGAACCGCGGCCACTGCCGCACCGGTGCTGGAAGCCACGCGGAACACGCGGCAGTCGTACCACTTTACCGACGTCTCTGCGCAATTCCTCAACGATGCCAGAGGCCGTTTCCACGATCAATCATGCGTCACTTACGCATTGTTCGATATCAACCAGCCGCTGGATTTCAGCGCCCACCCGGAGGCGGGTTACGACCTGATCATTGCCGTCAACGTGCTCCACGACGCCAGCCATGTCGTCCAGACGTTGCGCCGATTAAAACTGTTGCTGAAAGCCGGCGGACGCTTGCTGATCGTTGAGGCGACGGAGCGAAACAGTGTATTCCAGCTGGCGAGCGTGGGCTTTATTGAGGGATTAAGCGGATACCGCGATTTCCGCCGCCGGGATGAGAAGCCGATGCTCACCCTTTCGGCGTGGCAGGAGGTTCTTGTTCAGGCCGGGTTTGCCAACGAGCTGGCGTGGCCCGCGCAGGAGTCGTCACCGCTGCGCCAGCATCTGCTGGTGGCCCGTTCACCCGGTGTAAATCGCCCGGACAAAGAAGCCGTGCGCCGCGATTTACAGCAGCGTTTCGGCAGCGGTCTGCCCGTTTTACAGATCCGGCAAAGAGAAACGCTGTTTGCGCCGCTGCATGCTCCATCTGATGCGCTGGTTGAACCTGCTGAACCCATGCCAGCTGCCGGGGGGAACCCGGCGCTGGAAAAACAGGTGGCTGAACTCTGGCAATCGCTGCTGTCTCGCCCTGTGGCAAGACATCACGACTTTTTCGAGTCGGGAGGCGACAGTCTGATGGCGACAAGGATGGTGGCGCAGTTGAACCAAAGAGGGATTGCGAGGGCCAACCTTCAGGATCTGTTCACCCATTCGACGCTGAGCGACTTCTGCGCCCACCTGCAGGCCTGTTCGGCGGGAGAGGACAACCCGATCCCCATTTGCCAGGGCGATGGCGACGAAACCCTGTTCGTCTTCCACGCCTCGGACGGCGATGTCAGCGCCTGGCTCCCGCTATCCAGTACGCTGAATATGCGCGTTTTCGGCCTGCAGGCAAAATCACCGCAGCGCTTTGCAACGTTTGACCAGATGATCGACGAATATGTCGAGTGCATCCGCCGCCAGCAGCCTCACGGCCCGTACGTGCTGGCGGGTTGGTCGTACGGCGCTTTTCTTGCGGCGGGCGCCGCACAGCGCCTGTACGCCAGGGGCGAGCCGGTTCGGATCGCGTTAATCGATCCCGTGTGTCGACAGGATTTCTGTTGCCAAAACCGGACAGCCCTGCTGCGCCTGTTAGCTGCAGGACAAACGCCTCTGGCGCTGGCGGAACATTTCGACCAACAGGCGCCCGACAGCCAGCTGGCCGACTTTATCAGCCTCGCTAAAACGGCCGGTATGGTGTCGCCAAACCTGACGCAGCAAGCGGCAGAAGCGTGGCTCGACAACATCGCGCATCTGCTGCGTTTGCTGGTTGAGCATACGCCAGGCGAAAGCGTTCCGATCCCCTGTCTCATGGTCTATGCCGCCGGGAGACCCGCGCGCTGGACGCCGGCAGAAACCGAATGGCAGGACTGGATAAACAACGCTGACGACTATGTGATTGAAGCCAGCCACTGGCAAATCATGCTGGAGCCTCCCCACGTTCAGGCCTGCGCACGACACATTAAGCGCTGGCTTGGCGCCACCTCAACGCAACCGGAGAACACGTTATGATGCAGTCTGCCATCCCAAAACAACGCGTACTGATTGTGGGCGCCAAATTTGGCGAAATGTACCTTAATGCCTTTATGCGGCCCGGGAAAGGGCTGGAACTGGTTGGCCTGCTGGCCCAGGGAAGCGCGCGATCGAGGGAGCTGGCTCATGCCTTTGGTATTCCGCTGTATACCTCGCCGGAGCAGATAACCGAGATGCCGGATATTGCCTGTATTGTCGTGCGTTCGACCGTCGCCGGTGGCACCGGTACGCAGCTTGCCAGACACTTTCTGACGCGCGGTGTGCACGTCATTCAGGAGCATCCCCTCCATCCGGATGACATCAGTTCATTACAAACGCTGGCGCAGGAACAGGGCTGCTGCTATTGGGTCAACACGTTTTATCCGCATACGCCTGCAGGACGCACATGGCTTAGCGATGCGCAGCAGCTGCGGCGCTGCCTGGCGAAGGCGCCGCCGGTAGTCCACGCCACCACCAGCCGACAGTTGCTCTACTCGACCCTGGATTTGTTGCTGCTGGCGCTGGGCGTGGATGCCGCCACCGTAGAGTGCGACGTGGTCGGCAGCTTTAATGATTTTCACTGCCTGAAACTCCGCTGGCCGGAAGGAGAAGCCTGCCTGCTGCTTCAGCGCTATCTCGACCCTGAGGATCCGGATATGCATAGTCTTATTATGCACCGCCTGCTGCTGGGCTGGCCGGAAGGCCACCTTTCGCTGGAGGCGAGCTACGGCCCCGTCATCTGGTCATCCAGCCTGTTTGTCGCAGACCATCAGGAGAACGCCCACAGCCTCTATCGCAGGCCGGAGATCCTGCGCGACCCACCCGGTCTGACGCGCAGCGTAGCCCCTTTGAACTGGCGTGACTGTTGCGAAAGCGCCGGGCCGGAGGGCGTCAGTTGGCTGCTGCAACAGCTGTGCGGCCATCTGGCGGGCGAACATCCGCCAGCGGCCTGCCACAGTGCTCATCAGATAGCGCTATCCCGTTTATGGCAGCAGATATTACGTAAGGCTGGCAGCGCGGAGATCAGACGCTTTACGCCGCCGCACCACGACCGCTTAGTCGGTTTCTACACCGATGATAAGGAGGCGCTGTGATGCAATCTACAATGTGTATCCCGCTGTGGCCCGCCCGGAGCGCCAATACTGCGCATCTGGTCATGTGCCCTTTCGCTGGTGGCAGCAGTAGCGCGTTTCGCCACTGGCGAGATGCTCAAATGGCGAACTGCGCGCTTTCCCTGGTGATCTGGCCGGGGCGCGATCGCCTTCGCCATCTGGCGCCGGTCAGAAGCATTACGCAACTGGCGGAGCTGCTGGCCAACGAACTGGAAGAGACGCTATCGCCTGATACACCGCTTTTACTCGCCGGGCACAGCATGGGCGCTCAGGTGGCGTTTGAAACCTGCCGACTTCTGGAACAGCGGGGGCATGCGCCGCAAGGACTGATTATTTCCGGGTGCCATGCCCCGCATCTGCGTTCTGAACGCCAGCTCAGCCACCGCGATGATGCCGACTTTATCGCTGAGCTGATAGACATTGGCGGATGTTCTCCTGAACTGCGGCAAAACAAGGAGTTAATGTCGCTGTTTCTTCCTCTCCTGCGCGCTGACTTTTACGCCACCGAGAGCTATCACTACGACTCGCCCGATGTCTGTCCCCCCTTGCGCACTCCCGCGCTGCTATTGTGCGGCAGCCACGATCGCGAAGCCTCCTGGCAACAGGTCGATGCCTGGCATCAGTGGCTGCGCCACGTTACAGGCCCGGTCGTGATTGACGGCGACCATTTCTATCCCCTTCAACAATCCCGGTCTTTTTTTACGCAGATTGTCCGCCATTTTCCCCACGCATTTTCTGCGATGACCGCTTTGCAAAAACGGCCCAGCATTTTAGAAAGGTGATGTATGCATTCTTCTTTTGAATCTCTGATTAAACCGTATCCCTTCCCCATTGCCGAGCAGTTGCGCCACTGGGCGGTCCGCTATGCCTCGCGAATTGCCGTCGTTGATGCACAGGGTTCACTTACCTACAGCGCGCTTGATGCACGGGTCGACGAACTTGCCGCAGGTCTGTCCTCACTGGGTTTGCACCCGGGGGAGCAGGTGATTGTGCAGCTTCCTAACGGCAACGCGTTTGTGATCCTGCTGTTCGCCTTGTTAAGACTGGGCGTTATCCCGGTTCTGGCGATGCCCTCCCAACGGGCGCTGGATATCGACGCGCTGATGGCGCTGGCGCAACCCGTCGCTTACGTTATTCACGGGGAAAACCACGCAGAACTGGCCCGCCAGATGGCGCATAAACACGCCTGCTTACGTCATGTTCTGGTTGTAGAAGAGCGCGCAGGCGACGATTTTACGCCTCTCTTCTCGCTGCGCGGTGAACGGCAGGAGTGGCCGCAGCCTGATGTTTCCGCCACCGCGCTGCTGCTGCTCTAAGGCGGCACAACCGGGACGCCAAAGCTTATCCCGCGCCGGCATGCCGACTATAGCTATAACTTCAGCGCGTCTGCCGAACTGTGCTGCATCAGTCAACAGAGCGTGTATCTCGCCGTCCTCCCCGTGGCGCATAACTTTCCGCTAGCCTGCCCCGGCATTCTGGGAACGCTGGCCTGCGGCGGAAAAGTGGTGCTGACCGACAGCCCCAGTTGCGATGAGGTGATGCCCTTAATCGCTAATGAAGGAGTCACCCACGTTGCTCTGGTTCCGGCGCTGACGCAATTGTGGATCCAGGCCAGAGAGTGGGAAGAGAGCGATCTCTCCTCTCTGCGCGTCATTCAGGTGGGCGGCGCCCGGCTCGACCCGACGCTTGCTGAGCAGATTATCGCCACCTTTGACTGCACCTTGCAACAGGTCTTCGGTATGGCGGAAGGGCTGCTCTGTTTTACCCGGCTGGACGATCCGCGAACCACCGTTCTCCACAGCCAGGGACGTCCGTTGTCTCCCGAGGATCAAATCCGAATCGTTGATGAAAACGAGAACGACGTCGCCCCGGGCGAGATCGGGCAGTTGTTAACACGCGGCCCTTACACCATTTCGGGCTATTACCGCGCTCCTGCTCACAACGCGCACGCCTTTAATGCGCAGGGGTTTTACCGCACTGGTGACAATGTCAGGCTGGATGAGGCGGGAAACCTGTGCGTTGAGGGGCGCCTAAAAGAGCAGATCAATCGTGCCGGAGAAAAAATCGCCGCGGCGGAAGTCGAATCGGCATTGATGCGTTTAGAAGAGGTGAAGGATTGCGCCGTGGTCGCCGCGCCGGACACGCTACTTGGCGAGCGGATTTGCGCATTTATCATCGCGCAACAAACACCATCTGACTATCAGCAGCTACGTCAACAGTTGACCAGTATGGGGCTCAGCGCGTGGAAAATCCCTGACCAAATCGAGTTCCTGAACCACTGGCCGCTCACCGCCGTCGGCAAGATAGACAAAAAGCGCCTGACGGCTCTCGCCATCGACCGCTATCACCCTTCTGCCCAATAAGCGTAACCCTACCCGAAACAGGTTGAAATAAACCCGTTTCGGGTAGCAGCGCAATTAGAAATGGTTATCATTTTCAACTCAATATTGTCGGTATTTTGGCGCTTCGCCGTTTTACAGGGACTCATAACAATGAAAATGACACGGTTTTATCCTCTGGTTCTGGGAGGTTTTTTGCTTCCTGCCATTGCCCATGCCCAAACTTCCCAGCCGGACGAAAGCACGATGGTGGTAACCGCCAGTAAACAATCTTCTCGTTCGGCCTCAGCCAACAATGTCTCTTCTACCGTTGTCAGCGCGCCGGAGTTAAGCGACGCCGGCGTGACCGCCAGCGACAAACTCCCCAGAGTCTTGCCCGGGCTCAATATTGAAAATAGCGGCAACATGCTTTTTTCAACGATCTCGCTACGCGGCATCTCTTCAGCCCAGGACTTTTATAACCCTGCCGTCACCCTGTATGTCGATGGCGTCCCTCAGCTTTCCACTAACACCATCCAGGCGCTAACCGATGTGCAAAGCGTAGAGTTGCTGCGTGGCCCGCAGGGAACGTTATACGGCAAAAGCGCTCAGGGCGGGATTATCAACATCGTCACCCAGCAGCCGGACAGCACGCTTCGCGGCTATATTGAAGGTGGCGTCAGCAGTCGCGACAGTTATCGTAGCAAATTCAACCTGAGCGGCCCCATTGAGGATGGCCTGCTGTACGGTAGCGTCACTCTGTTACGCCAGGTTGATGATGGTGAGATGATTAACCCCGCGACGGGAAGCGATGATCTAGGCGGCACCCGCGCCAGCATAGGGAATGTGAAACTGCGTCTGGCGCCGGACGATCGGCCCTGGGAGATGGGTTTTTCCGCCTCACGCGAATGTACTCGCGCCACCCAGGATGCCTATGTGGCATGGAATGATATTAAGAGCCGTAAGCTGTCGCTCGGCGAGGGTTCACCAGACCCGTACATGCGGCGCTGCACTGATAGCCAGACCCTGAGCGCGAAGTACACCACCGCTGACTGGGTTTACAATCTGATCGGCGCCTGGCAGCAGCAGGATTATTCGCGAACCTTCCCTTCTGGCTCGTTAATCGTCAATATGCCCCAGCGCTGGAATCAGGATGTGCAGGAGCTGCGCGCCGCCACCCTCGGCGATACGCGTACCGTTGATATGGTGTTCGGGTTGTATCGGCAGAACACCCGCGAGAAGATAAATTCGACCTACGACATGCCGACAATGCCTTATTTAAGCAGCACCGGCTATACCAGCGCTGAAACTCTGGCCGCCTACGGTGACCTGACCTGGCATTTAAGCGATCGTTTTGATATCGGTGGCGGCGTTCGCTTCTCACATGATAAGGCCAGCACGCAATATCACGGCAGCGTGCTCGGTAGCCCATTTGGCGACCAGGGTAAGAGCAATGACGATCGGGTGCTCGGGCAACTCTCCGCAGGTTATATGCTGGCCGACGACTGGAGAGTGTATACCCGCGTAGCCCAGGGATATAAACCTTCCGGATATAATATTGTGCCTACGGCGGGTCTTGATGCCAAACCGTTCATGGCAGAGAAATCTATTAACTATGAGCTTGGCACTCGCTACGAAACCGCCGATGTTACGCTACAAGCCGCAGCGTTTTATACCCATACCAAAGACATGCAGCTCTACTCTGGTCCGGTCGGGATGCAAACTTTAAGCAATGCGGGGAAAGCCGACGCCACCGGCGTTGAGCTTGAAGCAAAATGGCGGTTCGCACCGGGCTGGTCATGGGATATCAATGGCAACGCGATCCGTTCCGAATTCACCAATGACAGTGAGCTGTATCGCGGTAACCGGGTGCCGTTCGTGCCGCGTTATGGCGCAGGAAGCAGCGTAAACGGCCTGATCGATACCCGCTATGGGGCGCTGATGCCCCGACTGGCGGTCAATCTTGTCGGGCCGCATTATTTCGATGGCGACAACCAGCTGCGGCAAGGCGCTTACGCCACTCTGGACAGCAGCCTGGGCTGGCAGGCGACTGAACGGATGAATATTTCCGTTTATGTCGATAACCTGTTCGATCGTCGTTACCGTACCTATGGCTATATGAACGGCAGCAGCGCCGTAGCGCAGGTCAATATGGGTCGCACCGTCGGTATCAATACGCGCATTGATTTCTTCTAAGAGTGTATAAAGGGGTGCTGTCACCGCACCCCTCTCACAACTAAATTGGTATTGTGATCATCACAGACCAAAAACCTTATTTACCCATCCTCGGGAAGCCGCGGAAATTTAAACCTCTCGTAGAACAACCCGTACCTGGATGCCCAAATTACCTCTCACCGCAATATCTGCAATATTTCCCGAAGTAAAAAGTCACCTCTCCGGTTAACTTATTTAGCGTTCTGACCAGTTAAAAATTCAGTATTCTGTCCGGTGCATCCGGTTGCACCGTTCGATAAAGGTATTCGGTGCTGTCCGACCGGGTTTGATAAATACCAACATGGCACCATCCCTTTCAACCTGCTGCGTCAGGGCCAGCACCGGGTCATTGTCCATCCGCAGTTTCAGCGGATAGCCACGCTCCTGTCCAGTCCTCTGCCCCCGCTGCGCCGGGGTCTTCAGATAGATTTCTATCACGAAGGCCTCGCGGTTAAAGCCACCCACTATATTGAAGACATGAAATCATTTACTCACATGAAATATGACCTACTTCAGCCGAAATAATTTGCGCCCCTTCGCCCGAGGTTGAAATCAACCTTACCTACAATTTAAAAGACAAAAGAAAAAAACTGGTGGGCATTATGGTGGTCTTGACAGAAACAGCGGTCAGTTTTTGCTCATTTATTAGCCAGCCTTTAGTAAAGGCGGTTCCAGTCACCGGGGCCATATTTAACAAGGTTGCTTAAAGAAACTTAAGCGGCCTTTTTACTTTCTCTCACTACGCCAGTTCCTACTCTTTGGTTCTGCGAACGATTCAGATCGTGAGTGCCACAGCCTTCCATCTGATTCGGAAAGACCTCGCCGCGTAATAGCCTCATTACCTCCCCGGCCTTTACATACTCACTATTTCCAGTTTATCACCGTAGCGCTTAACATCTTTGATTCGCGAACTCCCCCCGGTGTTAACACAGGGAATGAAAAAATATCTCACCAACAGCCCTCCTCATTCAAAACCGAAACACGACATATAAACCGCAAGCCGTCATATTATGAAGTCATATCGTTAGCTTATTCTTTCATTTCATTGCTGGACGGCTGATAACGGGTAGCCGTATCATTTCCGTCTGACGAGGATTATGATGATGACCATTATCATTTCGCTATTCGATGATTGAGAGTTAAATGGATCTTATCGGCATTATTATGTCGGCGGGAAAATCTTCCGTTGATGTCGCGCTTTATACGCTATTGCCCATTATGGTCGTCATGCTGATGATCATGAAATATCTGGAAGTCCGCGGAGTACTGGACGTTATCGTCCGCTGGGTCGCGCCGCTGCTCAAACCTTTTGGCCTTGGCGGGATGAGCGCCTTCGCGTTGATTCAGATTAACTTCGTGAGTTTCGCCGCCCCGTTGGCGACGCTGGCCATTATGGATAAGCGTGGCGTCTCAGATCGCCAGATGGCCGCCACGCTCGCTATGGTCTTTGCCATGGGCCAGGGCAACGTCTTTTACCCTCTCACTCCTTTCGGACTGCACTGGATGGCCTCGATTTGCATTTCGATTATCGGCGGTCTGTGTGCGGGGGCGGTCACCTGGCACGTCATCGGGCGCCGTCTGTCAGTGATGGAGAATGCCCGGGCGGAGGCGCTACCCAACGCCGAACAAAACAGCCAGGGGGTGATTGCGGTCATTAACAATGCGGGATCAGATGCCATTCGTCTTGCGCTCGGCGCGGTGCCGATGCTGATCCTGTCATTAACCATCGTCGGGGTGATGCAAGCGGCCGGCATCATCGGCATGCTTCAGCATCTGCTGATGCCGCTGCTGCAGTGGCTGCATATTCCAGTCAACTTTGTTCTTCCTGCGCTGGTCAAATGTATCGCAGGCGGTACCGCCTATTTTGGCGTGGTCTCTGAACTGCTGCAGCAAGGCAAAGTCACCGTCAGCCAACTCAACGCCTCAGCCGGACTATTAATTCAGACCTTCGATCTGCCCGGCATTGGTATATTCCTTGGCGTGAGCTCGCGCTTTGTTCGACTGTTCCGCTTTGCCGCCCCTGGCGCGATCATTGGTATTCTTATTCGGACCATTATGCATGTGACGATATTCTGAATCTTTTCAGATTAAACGCATCCTAAACCATTAGGCTATTCTTATTGTAAGAAAAGAGGTAACGGGCAATTATCGCCAGGAATAGCGCAGATCAGGGAATGTCTTATGGAATGGCGGATAAAAAAAGTACAATCATCTAAGAACGCACAAGACTATTACGCAGTATTACAAAGCGCGCATTTATTGGTGATTGCCGAAATCACCACCCGGCAATGCGCTTTGCAGTGTGGGGATAAACTCACGCCGCTGGCAAATGCCCTGTATTGCCTCAATGACAATCCTGCTATGACATTAAAAGTGATAAAAGCCACGCACTTCAGCAGCGAACGTTGGGCGGAAATCACCCAGCCTGGGCAATAAATCAGCACCCGACCCTGCAGCAACAATATTTAATTCAATCACTTTCACCGTGGAACGGCTGAAATTCCCCTTCGCTCTTTTCCGTCTGTGACATACTATCAAGCATGTCAGCAGACCTGAAAAAAGGAGCGAAGATGAACCACAAGGCCGCCAGTCTGACCCCGGAACAAGCGCTGAATCAGCTTGAACTGCAGTATGAGCGTTCGGTCAATGCATTACGTAAAGCCATCGGCGAATATATCAACCACAGCGTTCTCCCGGATGACGACGATCGAGCTAACGGCTTGTTTGTCTATCCGCAGCTGTCCGTTTCGTGGGACGGCGCAGACCATAAAGCGCTAAAAACCCGGGCCTGGGGCCGCTTCACCCATGCCGGTTGCTACACCACCACCATTACCAATCCTAAGCTGTTTCGCGCCTATCTGCTGGAGCAGCTCACGTCGTTGTATCAGGATTACGGCGCGCATATCAGCGTCGGGCTATCGCAGCATGAAATCCCTTATCCGTATGTCATTGACGGCTCCGCCTTAACGCTCGATCGTTCGATGAGCGCGGGCCTGACCCGCCATTTCCCGACCACCGAGCTGTCGCAAATTGGCGATGAAACCGCAGACGGGCTGTTCCATCCCACCGAACATCACCCGCTTTCTCATTTTGACGCCCGTCGCGTCGATTTCTCTCTCGCGCGCCTGCGGCACTATACCGGGACACCGGTCGATCATTTTCAGCCGTACGTTCTGTTTACCAACTATACCCGTTATGTTGATGAGTTCGTGAGCTGGGGGTGCAGTCAGATTCTCGATCCTGACAGCCCTTATATCGCGCTTTCCTGCGCCGGCGGGATCTGGATAACCGCCGATACGGAAGCGCCGGAGCAGGCCATTTCCGATCTGGCGTGGAAAAAGCATCAGATGCCCGCCTGGCATCTGATCACCAAAGATGGCCAGGGTATTACGCTCATTAATATTGGCGTCGGCCCGGCGAACGCCAAGAACATCTGCGATCATCTGGCGGTGCTGCGCCCTGACGTCTGGCTGATGATTGGCCACTGCGGCGGTCTGCGTGAAAGCCAGACCATCGGCGACTACGTGCTGGCCCACGCCTACCTGCGTGATGACCACGTTCTGGATGCCGTGCTGCCGCCGGATATCCCGATTCCCAGCATTGCCGAAGTACAGCGCGCGCTGTACGACGCTACCAAGCAAATCAGCGGTATGCCTGGCGAAGAGGTTAAACAGCGGCTGCGTACCGGTACGGTGGTGACCACGGATGACCGCAACTGGGAGCTGCGCTATTCCGCCTCGGCGCTGCGTTTCAACCTCAGCCGTGCCGTGGCCATCGACATGGAGAGCGCCACCATCGCGGCCCAGGGCTACCGCTTCCGCGTCCCGTACGGCACATTGCTATGCGTCTCCGATAAGCCGCTGCACGGCGAAATTAAGCTACCGGGCCAGGCCAACCGCTTTTATGAAGGGGCAATCTCCGAGCATCTGCAAATAGGTATTAAAGCTATTGATCTGCTGCGCGCCGAGGGTGACCACATGCATTCGCGCAAGCTGCGTACCTTCAACGAACCGCCGTTCCGCTAACCTTTCACCCTCTTTATCCGACGCCATTACGGGTAAAGAGAAAGCGACAAAGCGGTCTCGCGACCGACCACCATCGGCCCGCCCACCGGCGGGCTTTCTCCCAGCGCCGGACTTCAGCCACGGTATAACTCATCGCCTTCCGTTATAACGCCTGCGACCCAAAGCGCGATAACATCGTTTCTTTATATTGGGAGTGGATATGCGACCGCTTGCGCTGGCATCACAGGGACTCTTCTCTTCGGTGCAATATGTTCTGACCGATATGGATGAAACGCTCACCTTTCGCGGACGGCTTTCCGCCGCCACCTATGCGGCATTAGAGCGGCTGCAGTCTGCCGGTATCCGGGTGATACCCGTTACCGGCGCCCCGGCAGGATGGTGCGATCAGATGGTCAGAATGTGGCCTGTCGATGGCGTCATCGGCGAGAATGGCGGCTTTTTCTTTCAGCGTGCCGCCGATGGCCATGGGGTAAACCGCTATTTTTGGCATGCGGACAAGCAGGCCGACGTGCAGGAAAAACTCACCGCGATTGCGCGGAAAATCACCGAACAATACCGGTGGGCAACCCTTGCGGCAGACCAGCCCTTCCGCCTGTCCGGCCTGGCCTTTGACCTGCCCGCTCATACCGCGCGCACTGACACGCTGCGTGAGTCGTTGCACGAGGCCGGGTTAAAGACCACGGTGAATAATCTATGGGTGCTGGCCTGGTCCGGGGAATACGATAAGTTAATCATGAGCCGTCACGTCCTCAGGACCTTTTACCACCTGGATGAACGGGCCGGACTGGAGAGCGTCTTTTATAGCGGAGACTCTGAAAATGACGCCCCGATGTTTGCCGGATTCAGACATACCCTCGGTATGAGTACCCTACGCCATCACCTGGCGACCATCCCGACGCTGCCTGCGTGGATAAGCGTGGGCCCCGGGGGAGACGGTTTTATCGAAGGGGTGGATAAAATACTGGAGCACAAAACAGCGCCGGCATCGCGGCTTAATGCCGGGCTTTAATCCGCCGGTAGCCGTCAGCAGGCATAGAGAGAGTTGACCTTCCCGCCAGGCGGAAATCGTTTTATCCCGGCGGTCGCTTTGGGGGCGGGTATCGGCACTCTCTTTCCACCGCCCGGCATCCGGAGCACATCTTGCGGGAACGGCGAAGTCAGTAGATGAAAGCGAATGCCTGACGGCGATAGCAGCGCCCCCCTCAGGGCCCAGCAGTCGCGTGGGTAGGACGACGCGGGATTGTGGTCGGCTATCGGGGATAGCGTTGAAAGCAAAAAGCCCGCTTAAGTTTCCTTAAGCGGGCTTCTTAAATATGGCTCCTCTGACTGGACTCGAACCAGTGACATACGGATTAACAGTCCGCCGTTCTACCGACTGAACTACAGAGGAATCGTGTGAACGGGGCGAATATTAACGGCGCCGCCGGGCCTTGTCAAAGGCTGTTTTCACAATTTAATTCGTTTGCCGATTTATTCTCCACTTTGCGCAAAAAGTACCGTTACGCCCGAAAAATGGTTATGTTTCGTCCACTTGAATCTTGCTGCGCGGATATTTCCATAGCCAGCGCCCGCTGACCATTCGACTATAGAACAGCACGCCGCGCACCGCCCAGTCGAGCACCATTCCCAGCCAGACGCCAATCACCCCCATTCCCAGCACAATGCCCAGGGTATAACCCGCCACGACACGGCAGCCCCACATTCCCAGCATCGACACCCACATGGTGTAGCGCACATCGCGCGCGCCTTTAAAGGCGCAGGGCAGGATCCACGAAGTCGCCCAGATAGGCATAAAGAAGGCGTTGAGCCACAGAAGCTCTTTAACCACTACTTTGACATCTTCTTCGCTGGTGTAGAAAGAGGCAATAAGATTGGCAAACGGCGCCGTCCCCCAGGCAATCACCGTCAGAACGATGGTGGATAACCAAAAAACATGCCACGCCTGGCGCTCTGCCTGTCCGATTTGCCCTTTCCCCAGCCGTTTACCGGTAATAATCGTCGAAGCGGAACCCAGCGCGTTCCCCGGCAGGTTAATCAACGCAGCGAAGGAAAAAGCAATAAAGTTGCCGGCGATAACGTTGGTCCCCATCCCCGCAACAAACATCTGCGTCAGCAGCTTGCCACCATTGAACAGGACCGACTCAATACTCGCCGGGATGCCAATGCCCATCACTTCCCAGATAATCGCCAGATTGAACGGCTGGAAGTAGCTCTTCAGCGAGATGCGCAGCGCCGGGTTAAAACCAATTGCCAGCACCCAGACTATCGCCACGGCGCCAATATAGCGGGCGATGGTCAGCCCGAGACCGGCGCCGACAAACCCCAGACCCGGCCAGGAAAAAATGCCGTAGATCAGGATGCTGCTGATAATGATGTTGAGGATGTTCATCCCGCCATTGATCAGCAGGGGAATTTTGGTATTCCCCGCCCCGCGCAGCGCTCCGCTGCCAATAAGCGCAATGGCCGCCGCCGGGTAGCTCAAGACCGTCAGCTCCAGATAGGTCAGCGCCATGGCCTTCACCTGCGCCGAGGCATCGCCGGCGACAAAATTAATGATCTCGCGGCCAAATGCATGGATCGCGACCGCCAGCAGAACCGAGAACAGCGTCATAATCGCCAGCGATTGTCTTGCCGCCGCCCTCGCCCGCCGCCGGTCGCGTTTGCCGAGGCTAAAGGCGACCACCACCGTGGTGCCGAGATCGATGGCGGCGAAGAACGACATAATCACCATATTAAAACTGTCGGCCAGCCCCACCCCGGCCATGGCCTCTTTTCCCAGCCAGCTGACGAGGAACGTACTCAGGACGCCCATCAGCAAAACGCAGGTGTTTTCGAGGAAAATCGGCACCGCAAGAGGGCTGATTTCACGCCAGTAAAGTACACGATAACTTTTACGCTTTTTGAACCAGGTGGTGCGTCCCAGGACCTGGCTTACTGCGGAGGTGACGTTCAAAGGAGACCTTAGTGAGAAAAGTTGAAACTACATTTCAAATAATGATAGAGAATGAGGGATCCTGCAAAACATTTTTCCTTATTAATTGTCGGTAATAGCAACAAATTGTTGATGGAAGCGGCAGTTGAACATTTACGGGCAAATTGATGTTTGACAAAATTTTTTTCGCCGCTAAGATACGACTCCACAACGATTCCTCTGTAGTTCAGTCGGTAGAACGGCGGACTGTTAATCCGTATGTCACTGGTTCGAGTCCAGTCAGAGGAGCCATACATAGAAAAGCCTGCTTTCGAGCAGGCTTTTTGCTTTTCTGCGCTCAGCGAAACAGCCCCTGCCATCGGGAGGAAGATGCCCCCCGATGCGACAGACCGCGCCGGCGGCTCGCTTAAATTATCACCTCGCGCCCCCTCAGTGACAGCGCGTCAGGAGAGATGCCTCGCCGAGCACACCGTTCGGGCTAGCGGTGTTCGCACCGTTGCACGCCGCTCTCGCCAGCCGTAGCGATATGCAGCAAAGCACTCCGGAAGGAGGCATTAAACATCGGCCCGTGCGTCAGCCCCGGATAATGCCAGTAGGTGGCTGCCAGCCCCTCCTCCTTCAGGAGGGAAACCGTGTTGCGCACTCTGCTCAGCACACCGGCCGCACCGGCGGCGGCGCTGCTTCCCGACGGGTCGTCGCCCTCCAGTAAATAGAGCTGCTTGTGGCAGGCCTCTTGCTTATTAAGCGATTCCATTCTCGTCAGCAGGGCGAAATTATCTCTGCCCAGAGAGGGGCTGGCCGCATAATAAAAGTGGAAGAAAGAGGAGCTTAACCAGCTGTCCAGTACGAACAGCCCGCCAAAGGAGTGTCCCCAGAGGCCTCGTTTATTGGGGTCGATGTTAATATTTTTTTCTACCGTCGGGGCGATGCGCCCTTCCAGCAGCCGGCGGAACGTCGCGCTGCCGCCGCCCTCGCGCGTATAATGGCCGACGGCAACGGCCCCGGCCCCCTGCTGCACGGCAGGCGTATAGTCGTAGGCTCTGGCGCGGGTGTCGAAAGGCAGCGGCGTCTGGTAGCCAATCGCCACAATCACCGGCGGCGTTTTTTGGGTCAGCTGTTTCAGTAGCTCATCAGACAAGCGGTCCATCAGCGCATTACCGTCCAGCATATACAGGACCGGGTAGCCCGATGGCGGCGGCGATGTGTCAGGTACGCCGGTCCAGACCCGGTAGTGCCTTTTGCCATCCGCAGAGTCAAACTGATGAACGCTGAAGTGATATACCGCAGACCCGCGATCGGCAATATTCGGCCCCAGCGGTTTCATATCCGGTTTCGCCGCGCTTTTTCCGGCGTACAGCAGCGCCATACAGGAGAGCATGCAAGATACCGCGATGCGCTGGACCCTGTTTCGGGACGGATGATCCTTCCCCTGTTGATACTCTCTCTTCACCTGTTTTTCCCGTATCACTCTGGCGGATAAGCCTTATTCACGTAGCGCCATGATGATAATGGTTAGCAATATCATTTTCAATTACGCAAAAAAGTGACGGCACAGGAGCGCGCGGCAATCGACACGCCGTATTGTATCACCGGTCTTTTTTATTCATTATTCGCCCCATTATCTGCCCCGCCATTGAGCGTCGGGATCGACAACAGAGAGAAACATCGATGATCGATGAAAGTCGTAAAATTCAGTCCGTAGAACGGGCGATGAATCTCCTTGAGATCATCGCTGAGCTGGGTGGCGATGCCCGATTAGTCGATCTGGCCCGCCGGTCGGCACTGCATAAAAGTACGATATACGGGTTGCTGAATACTTTAGCGTCAATGGGGTATATCACCCGTAACGGCACCCGCTACTCGCTGGGTCTGCGCTTAAGAACCATTGCCCAGACGCTGATTGATGCCGACCAGGAGGTGAAATCCTTTTTCGCCCCGTTGCTGCAATATGCGGCGGAAATCAGCGGCGAGGTGTGTTATCTGGCGGTGCCGTGCGGAACGCGCGAATACCTCTACCTGGATGCCATCGATGCTAACGGCCCGCTGCCGGTATTCAGCGCGCGTGGCCGCAGAGAAGGCATGACCACCTCAGCCATCGGCAAAGTGCTCCTCGCCGATAAAGCGGAAATTATTCGCAGCCTGCGCCGGGCGGACGGGATGTCCGCAGAGCTGGAAAAAGAGCTGCAGGCGATTATCCGTCAGGGCTATGCCGTTGATCTCGAAGAAGCTGAATGCGGATTGCACTGCCTGGCGCTCCCGCTACGTCAACACGGGAAAATTGTTGCCGCGCTGGGTATTTCCGGCCCCTCTCAGCGCCTGAGCGCAGAGCGAATCAACCACCTCGTCACACAATTGATGCGGTGGAAAGTTTGACATTATCAAACAATAAGCGGATATCTCCCTCCCCTGTTTCTTCATCCCGGCCGTTCTGGAATCATCAAAACACCTGTTAACACGAGGAGTTTTGAAAATGAAATTAGAGCAGCTTTCCCGGGATGTTATTTTACGTGCCTCAACCCTGGCCCGTGAGCGAGGTTTTTCGGTTTCAATTTGCGTCGTCGACGATTCAGGCCTGCTGCGTCAGTTCCTGCGTATGGACGGTGCGGTTGCCGGAACCATTGACGTATCGATCAAGAAGGCGCGCACCGCCGCCTTATTTGGCGTTGACAGCATTGACCTTGGCGAACACGCCCAGCCCGGCGGGGCCATCTATAGCCTGGAACACACCAACGGCGGATTAATCAGCTTTGGCGGCGGCGTGGTACTACATGATACGAATGGCGACATACTGGGCGCCGTCGGTGTCGCGGGCGCCACGGTTGAACAGGATCAGTCTATCGCCCAGGCCGCTGCAGGTGAACGATGAGTCAGAAAACGCCAATACATCCGGGGATTTGGGCCCTGGCGGTGACCTCTTTTGCCATTGGCGTAGCTGAGTTCATTGTTGTCGGGGTTCTTCCGGCCATCGCGCAAGATCTCCACGTCTCGTTGGCCGCGGCGGGTAAACTGGTCGGACTCTATGCGCTCGCACTGGCGATTGGCACGCCGCTGGCGGTACTGGGTCTGGCGCGGTTAGCGCGTAAAACGGTGTTGTTGAGCCTGATAACGCTATTCCTGGCCGGCAATATCCTCTCCTCGCTGGCGGACAGCTACCCGCTGCTGCTGGCAGGCCGGGCCATCACCGCTGTGGCGCACGGCAGTTTCTTTGCCATCGGCGCGACCGTGGCCAGCCGCCTCGCGCCACCTGGGCAAGGCGGACGAGCGATTGCCCTGATGTTTTCCGGCCTGACGTTAGCCATGGTGATCGGCGTCCCGCTGGGCAGCCTGATCGGTAATAGCGTCGGGTGGCGGCTACCGTTTTACGCCGTCGCCGGGCTGGCGGTGATAGCGTGGGTCGCCACGGCAATCTGGGTGCCCCGGCTGGCCGTACCTGAGGCCGGTAAAACCGTCACGCAACTCGCGGCGTTACTGCGGCCGGAAATTCTGGCCATGATGGCGATAACCGTCACCGGCTTTGGCGCCAGCTTTGCCGCGTTCACGTTTATTACGCCGATCCTGACCGACATCAGCGGCTTTTCATCGCAGACCGCGAGTTTACTGCTGATTATTTTTGGCATCGCCACGCTAATCGGGAATCAACTCGGCGGCAAACTGACGGTGACCCAGGGCTGGACATCCGCATTACGCCGGATGCTGTTGCTGCTGGCAGTCACCCTCATTTTACTGGCCGTGGCATTACCCTGGCGCCTGCCTGTGATGGTCCTGTTATTCCTGTGGGGACTGCTGGCGTTCGGGATGTCACCGGCTTTTCAGGCCGGCATGCTGAGCACCGCTGAACGCTGGACGCCAAAAGCCGTCGATTTTGCTTCAGCCTTAAATATTGCGGCGTTTAATTTGGGGATAACCCTCGGTGAAACGCTGGGCAGTGCTGTCGTGGCGAAGGGGCTGATGGCGATGACCCCCTTAGCCGGTGTACTCCTGGTGACGATAGCTCAGCTTCCGCTGTTTTGGTTAAGCAGCCGATTTACCCGGGATGCACGCCGCGCCCATCGGGCGTAGACCGCTGCTTTTTTCACGTTCCCCTGCTGCCGGTAACGGCGTGACTGGTGGTTAATGAAATGTGATCCACGATCAAAAGTAACTAACAAGTTGGTTACTTTTAGATATCAGTGAACTATGGTACTGCGAACTCGTTACTCAGATAACAGGCGTATATCATGGCAAGAAAAATCACGTTAAAACACTATCTCAGCTACGGCTCAGGGGATTTTTTTGGTATGGGAACGACGGCACTCACCGGTGCCTGGCTGCTGTTCTTTTATACCAATTTCTGTCACCTGAGCGCGGTTGAAGCGGCATCCATTTTCGCCATTGCGCGAGTCTTCGATGCCATCGCCAGTCCGTTAATGGGCTATATTACCGATAACTTCGGCCATACTTTTCTGGGGAAAAAGTTTGGTCGCCGCAAATTCTTTATTCTGTCGGGTATCCCCGCCGTCTTTTCCTACTGTTTTATCTGGGTCAGCGATATGGGTTACCTCTATTATCTGTTGACCTACCTTGTCTTCGAACTGGTCTACAGCATGGTTCTGGTGCCGTATGAAACCCTGGTTCCGGAAATGACCGATGACTTCAAAAAGAAAACCCGCTTCTCAGGGGCCAGAATCTCTTTCGCCCAGCTGTCGTACATCATCACGGCCTACCTGCCGGCCCTGTTTTTTAGCTGGTATGGAAAAGATAACCCCCACGCCTTCTTTTATGCCGGGCTGGTGATTGCCATCATCTGCGCCATCGCCCTGACGTTGGTGTATTGCAATACGTGGGAACGAGAGCGCAGCGTTGACCAGCAGGCGCCGCCTGCGGCGTCCGGATCTTTACTCAAGCGTTTTTTCAGCGACGCACTCTCCACCCTGAAAGTGAAGGCCTTCCGCACCCATCTTGGGATGTATCTCGGCGGGTTTATCGCCCAGGATGTATTTAATGCCGTTTTCACCTACTACGTCATCTACGTCCTGTTCCAGACCGCCACCGTCTCCTCCGAATTGCTCGGCATCATGTCCATCATGCAGCTGATCGCCGTACTCTGCATGATCCCACTGTGTATTCATTGGGGCCCCGCCCCGGCCTATCGTCTGGCGGTGGCCTTTTTTGCGCTTGCCTGCCTGACCTACGGTTTTTTATGGCTCGGGGATTTTACCCATCTTGCCGTATTGATGCTGGTCTCGGCGGTAGCGGGCTTCGGTCGCGGCGGTATTAACTATATCCCGTGGAATACCTACACCTATATGGCCGACGTCGACGAAGCGATCACCGGTCTGCGGCGCGAAGGTATTTTCGCCGGCGTCATGACCATGACGCGTAAGGCATCGCAGGCGGTCGCGGTGATGCTCGTCGGCGTTCTGCTGCAGCTGGCGCATTTTAATCCCGGCCAGCCACAGCAACCGGCGTCGGTGCATTACATTATCCTGGCCGTACTCAGTCTCGGCACCACTCTGCTTCTGATTGGCGGTTACCTGGCGTCACGTCGCTTTACGCTGAATATCAAAACGCATGCGGTACTGCGCGAGGAGTGCGACAGAATGCGCCTCGCCGGCGGGCCACTCGCCCCCGCAAGTCCGCAAAACCAGCGTATTCTCGAGGAGATTACCGGTCTGCGTTATCAGGAACTGTGGGGGAACAACTCGGTTTCACGTCTTAGCCGCCAGCCAGACGCTGACACGGTCACAGCGTCAAAATAAACAATAACGGGGAAGGCGATACTCGCCTTCCCCGTCAGACACCGCCGCATAACGCGGCTTACACCATCACAACGCGATAATTGGCACTTTTTAATTCGGCTATCTGCTGCATGTGGATATGGGACAGCGTAAAATCGAGGATCGCGAAGTTCTCAGCCATTCTCTGCGGATCGGAGGACATGGTATTTGACTGCACGCCCGACTGTAAAATCCAGCGCAAAATAATTTGCGCCGGCGTGCGGGCATAATATTCCGCCAGACTCTGAATAAGCCGGTATTTAAGCACTTCCCCCCGGGCTATTGAACAGTATGAGGAGAGCGGGATTTGCGTAGCGACCGCGGCCTGCAATAAGTTGCTTTGATCCAGCAGCGGATGGAACTCCACCTGATTGACAACCAGCGGCGCGGCAATGGCTTCACGTGCCCTTACCATCTGCTGCGGAGAGAAATTACTTAAGCCGATATATTTCGTCAGCCCTTGCCGCTGCGCCTGTTCCAGCAAACGCAACGTGGCGCTGAAATCCTGCTTTGGCGGACTATGCAGCAACAACACATCCACCTGTTCAACATTCAATGCCGCCAGGCTTTGCGCCACCGAAGCCATAAACCGCTCAGCGGAGTAATTCGCCGGCAGCACTTTGGTGGTAATACAAAGTTCGCTGCGAGCGACGGGATGATGACGCAGGACTTGCCCAATCTCCTGTTCATTTTCGTACATCTGCGCGGTATCAATCGCCCGATAGCCCACGTTCAGAGCCTGTTCCAGGGCCGTCATTAATCTCTCTGCGCGCAGTTTATAGGTGCCAAAACCGCGGATAAACTCGGGCCGATAAAGAATATTCATGCTTTTTCCCTCAACGGAGGGCGCTGGCGACAAACCGCCTGGCTCGCAGCCAGATGCCACAGCGAGGCAATATTGAACGCCGTCGATTCCAGCAGAGCGGCGGCTTCGCGCAGCGCGCGTTCATAGGAGATAATGCCGGGAACCAGCGAAAATGCCGAACGGAGCCCGAGCGCGTACAGCGCTTCATAACCACTGCCGAGCGACCCGGCCAGCGCAATACTGGGGCAACCGTGGGCATGCGCACGGCTGATCACGCCGGCAGGCCCTTTGCCGCGACTGGTCTGGGCGTCAAGGCGCCCTTCACCGGTAATCACCAGATCGGCCCCGCGCACCTGCTCATCAAAGTTAAGCGTGTTGAGCACAAGATCGATGCCGCTGGAGATATCGGCTCCCAGTATCCCCTGCAGCGTAGCGCCCATTCCGCCGGCCGCACCGCCGCCCTTGAGGCTGGCGATATCCGTTCCGGAGCGGCCCTTGAGAACGCTGGCGACCCGGGCGAGGTTGTTTTCAATTCTCAGCGCCGTGTGCGCGGTCACCCCTTTTTGCGGACCAAAAACGGCCGTAGCGCCCTGCTCGCCGAGCAACGTATTGTTCACATCGCAGGCCAGCTGGAACGTTACCCCGGCTAATCGCGGATCGAGACCGGAGCAATCAATCTCAGCCAGTTGATCAAGTCCCCCGGCGCCCCACGAGACCTCGTCTCCGCCGGCGGTGGTACAGCGACAGCCCAACGCCTGCAGCATGCCAATCCCCCCCTCATTGGTGGCGCTGCCGCCCAGACCAATAATGATTTTGTCGACCTCGCGATCCAGCGCCGCGCGAATGAGCTCCCCGACCCCATAACTGGTCGCTATCAGCGGGTCCCTCTCCTGCGGCGCCACCCACTGCAAACCGCAGGCGGCGGCCACTTCAATGACCGCCGTTTTCCCATCCCCCAGCAGGCCAAAAAAACCGTTCACCGGCCTTCCCATCGGCCCGGTAACCGGGACGAAAATCAGCTGTCCGGCGGTGGCATTAATCAGCGCGTCAACCGTGCCTTCGCCGCCATCGGCGATCGGCAGTTTCACGTATTCCGCATCTGGCAGCGCTCTGCGCAGACCGCGTTCGATAGCATCAGCCACCGCGCTGGCGGAGAGGCTCTCCTTGAAGGAGTCCGGGGCAATAATTATTTTCATCGCATTTACCTGCTTAAATCAGAAACGGGGAACCAGCATTCCGCCATCGGCGCTAATCACCTGACCGGTTAAATAGGGCATTCCCCCGCTGGCGAGGGTGGTCACGATCGTGCCTATCTGAGCGGGAGTCCCCAGCTCCGGCAACAGCGTTAAGCCTTCATCGACGCGCTGTTGATACATGGCCAGCGAGGGCTGGGTCATTTCGGTGACAATCAGCCCCGGCTGGATATCAAAAACCTGCACTCCGGCCTGCGCCAGTCGCGCGGCAAACAGTTTCGCCACCATCGCCGCCCCGGCTTTCGACACGCAGTACTCTCCGCGATTGATGGAGGCCGCGGAGGCGTTCGAAGAAGAGACCACGATCAGGCTGTAGTGCAGTTCTGGCTGGCAGGTGCGCGCCAGCAGGCGTCTGGCAAAAGCCTGACAGAGGAAGAACGTGGCGCGGGCGTTAACCGCCTGACAGCGATCGTAGCTTTCCGGCGTCACGTCGAGGAGATCGCCGCGGCTGGTCACCGAGACGCCGGCGTTATTCACGAACGTCGTCAACGGTCCTAGCGCATTTTCCGCCCGCGCCAGCATCCTGTCGTGCAGGCTGATATCCGCCACATCCCCGGGGATCGCAACCGCATTCACCCCCCAACCTTCCAGCCGCGCTACGGATGCCTGTAGCGTGGCGGAATCCTGATAATCATTCAGCGCAATATCAAAACCGGCCTGCGCCAGCTTCGCAGCAATCTCAAAACCAATGCCGCGAGCCCCGCCGGTGATAAACGCAACCTGTCGTGTTTTAACCGTCATTTTTTCGTCCCATTGTTGGTTGAGCATACGCCGAAATCATAGCGACGGCTCTCGCCACTTGTAAATAAATAGTTACTTACAAATGTCAAATATGCGATCCAGGTAGATAGCGGAGTTGAGGGCAAGATCGTCAGCAAAATCTTTGTGACTGATCTCCCAAACGCAAGCAAAACACCACCGGCAGAAAAATAACAACAAAAACAATATAAATCATAGCGATAAGAGTAATTCGCTGGCAAAGAACCGTCACACCGGCGCTGACGCATTTGCCAACGGTACATTCATAAATTATCAGTAAAAACAAATAACTAGATAATTCCTAATCAGATGAAAACGCCAGGCAAACTGTCTCTCTCCCCCTTCATTGCCAATTACTTTCCTGGATGATATATCCTCAACTTGTAAGTAATTAGTTATTTACATGTTACGCGTTTTATCACCAGAAACGATCCTCCATGTGAACCGAAAAGACAGGAAATATCGCTATGTCATTTATTAAAAAATTCGTTGAAAAAAGCGTGATTAGCCGACGTGAATTCCTGCTGAAAAGCGCCCTTGGCATCGGCGGCATGGCTGCGCTCCCGCTTATCAGCCCACTGTCGAAAGCCATGGCTGCCGAAGGGGGGAATTTCACTCTGGCCTGGGGCTATCGCGATCCTGATAACTCCTACTGGAACGCGATTGCCGCCGGGGGGCAATCTTATGCGAAGACGCAAAACTCGCCGATGGTGAGTCTGATTAACGGCGGTAATAACGAGAAGGTGCTCTCTGATATCAAAGCCCTGCTCTCGAAAACCGAAGGGAAGCTGGCGATCGGCTGCGATCCGAACGATGCCCCTAACGCCCGGGCGGTGGTGACGGCCTGTCAGCAGCGCGGCGCATTTATTACCACTATCTGGAACAAAACCGACGATCTGCATCCGTGGGATTTTGGCGACAACTACGTCGCCCATATCAGCTGGTCTGATTTCGAACCGGCCCAGCAGTGCGCGCAGCTGCTGTTTGACGCGATGGGCAAAAAGGGCGGGATTGTCGGGCTGGGCGGTATCGCCTCTAACGTCCCGGCGATTGAACGCAAAGCGGGGTTGATGCACAAGCTGAAGGAGAATCCGGATATCAAGCTGCTGGACTGGCAGGATGCGGACTGGAGTACGTCAAAAGCCAACGACATGATGTCAACGATGCTCACCCGCTTCGGGGATGATATCAAAGGTATTTTCTCCTCCAACGACAGCATGACTCTCGGCATTATTGAAGCGCTGCGCGCTGAAGGCCTCGCGGGGCAGATACCCATTGTCTCCTACGACGGTACCCCGGACGCCGTCAAGCTGTGCATCAGCGGTGAAATACTCTGCACCGTGAGCACTGACCCCTACTGGGCCGGCGGCATCGCGCTTTCCCTGGCTCACCATGCGGCTATCGGCAGCTTCAAACCATCCGCCGAACCGCATGAGCATCGCGAATTTTATGGCCCGACGATCATGATAACCAAAGATGACGCGCAGAAATGGTATCAGGAGAATATCGTGAATACGCCGGTGGTCGACTGGAACAATTTCTGGCAGGCGTCGAAAGGCCCCATTCAGTATCGCAAATTATAGTATTCCCCCTTCTGCGAATATTTATTCTCAATGAAGACGTTATACATTCAATGAGTGAAGGTCGAACATGTCATCACATTCAAGCTATAAAGAGTTTTTGCGCAAATGGGCGCCGCTGATAGTGCTGCTGCTCCTGTGCACCATCATCAGCGTGATTTATCCCGGATTTTTATCGGTGCGTAATTTCTCGCGTTTACTGACCGCCAGCGCCGCGCCGTTAATGATCGCGATTGGCGTGACGTTTATCATCATTATGGGTTCGATCGACCTGTCAATTGAAGGCATTATGGCTTTCTGCGGTTCGATGCTGGCCATTATTATGGTGAAGCTGGGCGGCTTTAGCGAACTCGGTTATTTAGCGATCCCCGCAGCGATTCTTATTTCGGCCGCCTGTGGGCTCATTAATGGTCTGATTCACGTCACGCTAAAAATCCCCTCGTTCCTGGTCAGCCTGGGAATTGGTTTCAGCTTAATTGGTGTCACCATGGTGATTACCGGCGGCGAACGCATTCCCCTGCCCGACCGGACATTCCGGCTCCTGCTGACCGAACGCATTTTTGATTTCCCGCTGATGGTCTATCTCGCCGGGGCGGCCCTGCTGTGCGCCTGGTTTATTCAACGCTATACCGCGCTGGGACGTAATTTTTATGCGGTCGGCGGCGGCGAGCACCTGGCCTACGCGTCCGGTCTGTCGGTAAAACGTATTCGCGTGCTCGGCTTTGCGCTGGCCGGGGTCTTTTACGGCCTGGGCGCCGTCTTCGCGGTGGCCCGCCTGGGGTCGGTCGCCAGCAACCTGGGCGACGGTTACACCTTTATCGCCATCACCTCCGTGGTCGTCGGCGGTACCTCCTTAATGGGCGGCAACGGCGGCGTATGGCAAAGCCTGATCGGCGTGCTGATTATCAACGTGATTAACAATGGCATGGTGCTGGTCGGGTTCCCGACCTATATCCAACAGGGCGTTTTAGGCGCGTTAGTTATTATCTCGGTGGCATTAGTCACTAATCGTAAACGTCTGCAAATAGTGAAGTGACGATTATGCTTGAATTCAAAAATGTTGGTAAATCGTTTCCGGGCGTTCTGGCTTTGCAAAATATTAATCTGCAAATTAATCCCGGAGAAATTGTTGGATTAGTCGGTGAAAACGGCGCCGGAAAATCTACGCTGATGAAAATCATATATGGCGCCTATCAGCACGATAAAGGTGAAGTGCTGATTAATGGCCAGCCGGTGGTATTTCGCTCACCGCGCGATGCCATGATGCAAGGTATCGGGATGGTGTTTCAGGAGCAGTCGCTAATTTCCAATCTGAGCGTAATGGAAAATATTTTCCTCGGCTTTGAACAACCGTTTAAAAAACTTGGGGTGATTAACTGGAAAAAAATGGCGGCGGCCGCCAGAAAGCAGCTGGCGAAAGTCAAACTGGATATCGACCCGAAAACAATCACCTCAGAGCTTTCGTTTACCCAACGTCAGCTGGTAGAGCTGGCGAAGGTTTTAACTCTCGAGGAGAGGAGCAGCGGCCATTTAATTATCCTGCTCGATGAGCCGACCTCGGTGTTACCTGCCCAGGAGATAGAGCTGCTGTTTGCGCTGGTCAGAGAGCTAAAAAGCCGGGCCTCTTTCATTTTTGTTTCGCATCGTCTTGACGAAGTGATGACCCTTTCCGACCGCATCTACGTGATGAAGGACGGGCAGGTCATGGATATGCTCACCCGCGACCGTTTTGATGTGGTGAATATTCAGCGCCAGATGGTCGGTCGGGATATTGATGAACGCTATTATCGCGAGCATCGCAAGCATGGCATTCATAAAGCGACCACCCTCGTCGAGTTAAAAAATATCTCATTACCGGGCCATTATCAGAATGTCTCGCTGTCGCTGCACGCCGGCGAAGTGCTGGCGCTGGTTGGCACCGAAGGGGCAGGTACCGAAGAGATTATCCGCACCATCTTCGGTTTGCTGCAGCCCGAGCAGGGAGAAGTGCTCCTCAACGGTAGAGCGGTACGTAAATTCAGCCCCACGCACAGCATCGCTGAAGGGGTGGGATATATCCCGCGCGAGCGCAAAATCGAGGGTATCGTCGAAGGAATGTCGGTGGTGGAAAACATCACTCTCGCCAACCTGCAGGACTATTCCCGCGCCGGACTGCTGCAGGTGCATCACGAGCGCCAGCTGGCCAATGAGTGGGTTAAAAAGCTGTCGATTAAAACCGCCAGCATTGATACACAGTGCGGCAAGCTCTCCGGCGGCAATCAGCAAAAGGTGGTGCTGTCTAAATGGCGAACCGCCGAGGCGAAAATCATCCTGCTCGACCACCCTACCCGCGGCCTCGATATCGGCGCCAAAGAGGATGTCTACGACTTAGTCCGCGACTTCACCGATGAACAATGCGGCGTCATTTTGATCGCCGATTCTCTGGAGGAGGCCATCGGTCTCGCCCATACCATCGCTATTTTTAAGGACGGCCAGCTGAGATATCAGTTCACCGGCTGTGAAGAGAAGCGTCCGGAGCAATATGAATTATTGCAGCACTTCGTCTAGGTTATTAAGGCAAATCTCCATGAAAATCACCCGTTCTGATTTATTAGCAGTGCCGACAAAAAATAATACCGGCAGCCCGACCCGGCCGCCGTTAACCGGGCGTGAAAAAATCACCCGTTATTTACCCATTCTGACCCTGGTGGTATTAGTCGCCCTCGTCAGCCTCTATAACCCGGATTTTCTTAAACCCGACAATATATTCCAGCTCCTGCAGGATGCGTCGACGCTGTTTATTATGGCGATTGGCATGACTTTTGTGATTTATATCGGCGGCATAGATTTATCCGCCCAGTCGATTGCCAGTATGTCAACCGTGGTGCTGGTCATTCTGTTGTCGCAAACCGGCGTGCTGGCGATTCCGCTCACCCTGGCGGTCGGCGCGCTGTTCGGCGCGATCTCCGGCTGGGTGCATACCCGCTTCAAAATATCGTCATTCATAACCACGCTCGCCGTCGGCGGAATTGCCTATGCCAGCGGACAGGTCATTTCCGGACAACGCGCGTTTTATATTCCAGGGGATATTCGCAGCCAGACGGTTGGCTGGATGACCTCCACTGTCTTTACGCTGCCGATGGAAATCATTATCGCGGCGGTACTGCTGCTGCTGGCCCTGCTGATGGAAAGACGCACCGCGCTGGGACGCCACATGAAGGCGATTGGCGCCGGCGAGTCCGCGGCGCTCGCCAGCGGCGTGAAGGTTATCAAGGTGAAGATTATCACCTTCGCCATTGCCGGCGCGTTCTCCGCCGCCGCCGGGGTGCTGCTGGCGACGCGTCTTTCCGGCGCATCGCCGACCATGGCCGACCAGTTCCTGCTACCGGCCATCGTTGCGGTGCTGCTGGGCGGCACGCCGCTGACCGGGGGCGTGGGCGGCGTATTGAGCACGCTTATCGGCACCCTCATCGTGGCCGTTATTCGTACCAGTATGACTTATCTGAACGTCGAAGCGCAGGCGCAGCAGATCTTCTTCGGCGTGCTGATGATTGCGGCGATCGCGATGACCATCGATCGCGCCAAAATTTCCACCGTTAAATAACCGGAGCAGGCGATGATCCCCAAATTAATGAAGGCCGCGGTGCTGACGGCACCTAAAACGTTCGAAATACGCCAGGTTGCGGTCCCCGCCTACGGCGACGACGAGGTACTGATTCGCGTCACCCGCTGTTCAATCTGCGGAACCGATATTCATATCTATAATGGCCATTACTCCCAGGATAAGCTGCCGTTAATTCCCGGCCACGAGTTCAGCGGGGAAATTGTTGCCGTTGGTCGCCAGGTCTCGACTCTGACGCCGGGCCAGCGGGTGGTCGCCGATATCAATATCGGCTGCGGCCACTGTTATTATTGTCGGCGCAACGAACTGCTGAACTGCCCGGAGATCCGCCAGCTCGGCATTCACACCCACGGCGCGTTTGCGCAGTATGTGGCGATTCCAGCCCGTCTGGTGATCCCGATCGGCGATGAGATTGCGGATAGCGTTGCCTGCCTGACCGAACCCTTCTCTTGCGTGGTGCGCGCCAGTAAAAAAATCGGCCTCAGCGTGGCAGAGTCCGTGGTGGTGATTGGCGCGGGCCCGGTGGGCAACATGCATATTCAGATGGCGCGTTTGCTGGGCGCCGCGCCGATTATTGCCGTGGAGCTGAATCCGCAGCGGGCCGAGCTCGCCAGACAGTGCGGTGCGGATAGCGTCATCACCGACCCCGAACGCGCGCTGGAGCAGATCAAGGCGCTTACGGAGGGACGCGGCGCCGACGTGGTCATCGAAAGCGTCGGCCATCCGGAATTGTATCAACAGGCGCTGACGTTTATGCGCCCAGGCGGACGGCTGCTGGCCTTCGGTTTAACCGATGCGGAAACCGAGATAGCCATTAAACCGCTGGAGATAATTTTAAAGGAGCAAAGGATTCAGGGCAGCGTGGCCGGGATGGGGGAAGATATGCACCAGGCGCTGCATCTGCTGAGCCATCAACGTTTTATTACCGCCCCGTTCCGCGAGTCCGTTCACCCGCTGGAGGATATTCAGCAGGTTTTCTCCACCCTGCTCGCTCATCCGCAGCACCTGAAAATTCAGCTACGTATTGCCGAGGAGTAAGATTTTCGCCGCACGGATAAGACGGCAGAATCAATCACCACCTCCCCAGGAGGTGGTGTAGGGATGACAATAAAAAAGGTGCTCCTGATGAGCACCTTTTTTGCCTTCCCGGGTCACTCAGGCTTTGCGGTCGGCTGGCGTCGGCGCCCCTTCATCCAGCAGGCCCTGTTGTTGCAGCGTACGCCAGAAATCATCCGGGATCGGCGCGGCAATCCACTCCAGGCAGTTTTCCAGCTGCACTACAGTGCGGGTGCCGGGAATAATCGTGGGCACCGCCGGGTGAGCCAGGACAAACTGCAGCGCGGCCGCTGGCAGACTGACGTGATAATCGCGGCAGACGTTTTCAATTTTGCTGACTTTTTGCAGAATCGCCGGGCTGGCCGGGCCATAGTTATATTTCGCGTTCTCAACCGCCCCGGTCGCCAGTATCCCGCTGTTGAATCCCCCGCCAATCACCACCGCCGCATTACGCTCTTCGCACAGCGGCAGGAACGCTTTTAACGCCTCCTGTTCCAGCAGCGTATAGCGCCCGGCCAGCAGGAAACAGTCAAAGTCGGCTTCCTGCAGCGCAGCATGGCACACCTGCCATTCATTGACGCCCATCCCTACCGCTTTAATCACGCCTTCATCGCGCAGCTGCGCCAGCGCGCGCCATGCGCCGTCCATCGCCTGACGAAAGTAGTGCGGCTGTTTATCCCCGTGAGTATAAAAATCGCAGTCGTGAATAAACGCGATATCGATATGCTCCAGCGCCATGCGCTGCAGACTGTCTTCGATGGATCGCATCGTTGCCGAATAGGAGTAATCAAAGACCGCCTCAAACGGCAGCGGGTTGACCCACACCCCGGAATCAATTTCGCTACGTTTTTTCGGCTTCAGCAGACGACCGACCTTAGTGGACAACACATACTCATCGCGTGGATACCAGCGCAAACCGTGGCCAATCCTCGCTTCGCTCAGGCCATGGCCATACAGCGGCGCGGTATCAAAATAGCGCAGACCGTTGTCCCACGCCTGGCGAATCATGTTCTGCGATTCTTGTTCACTGATGGGACGGAAAATATTGCCAATTGGCGCGGCACCGTAACCCATTGCCGTAACCTGAACAGCGGTACGGCCAAACGCATTCTTCTGTGATGGATCCATGTCTGTGCTCCTGCAGGTTTAGAGTTTAATTAACTAACAAGATAGTTATATCAAAACGAATGTTGTGAAAATGTTACCTGGATAACAAAGCGGCATTAATGACGTTGATCCGGCTTTTACTTTCTGCAATTGTAACTAACTAGTTAGTTTATTTTGTACTGAGTTCAACGAGGATAACGAGCATGCATGGCAAACTAAAAAGCGTCGAAGAAGCGGTTGCTTTGATTAAAGATAACTCCACCGTTGCCTTCACCGGCTCCGGCGGCGGCCTGCTGGAGTCTGACTACGTCATGGCGGCCATCGCGACGCGCTACCGCGAAACCGGACATCCGCGGAATCTCACCCTGATTCATGCTTTAGGGATTGGCAATGGCAAAGGATCCGGTCTTGGCCGCCTCGCTATACCGGGACTGGTGAAACGGATCATCGGCGGCCACTGGTCATGGTCTTCCGAGCTACAAAAAATGGCCCGCGACAATGAGATCGAGGCCTACTGTCTGCCCACCGGCATCATCATGACGCTGTATCGCGAAAGCGGCGCCGGGCGACCGGGCGTCATTTCCAGCGTCGGGCTGGGCACTTTTGTCGACCCGTTGATAAGCGGTGGCAAATGCAATGACATCACCTGCGAGGATATCGTTTCGCGTATTGAACTCGACGGTAAAACCTGGCTGCATTACAAACCGTTTAAAGTGGATGTTGCGGTGATTCACGGATCGCAGGCGGACGTCGTGGCGAACATATCCACCAGCGAAGAGCCCGCGGAGCTGGATACTTATGCCGTCGCCTTAGCAGCACACAACAACGGTGGGATGGTTATCGCCCAGGTGAAATCCACCGCCGATCAGCACTTTGTCCCGGCCCGTAAGGTCACCGTTCCCGGCGTGATGATCGACCATATCGTTGAATGCCCGGCGCAGTGGCAGAGCTATCTTGCCGAATACGATCCGGCCATCTCCGGACAGGTCGCCCCGCCGGATGAACACCCGCTCGACGCGCCGGCAGAGGGCATTCGCCGCCTGATTTCGGGTCTGGCGGTACGGGAGCTGAAGCCAAATATGCGGGTCAATTATGGGTTCGGCATCCCCGGCGGGATCTCAGCCATGGCGGACAAATCGCTGGTCGACTCCTGCTGGCAAATGGTGGAACAAGGCATTCACAACGGCCAGCTTCTCGACGGCGCGCTGTTCGGCGCGGCAAAATATCCGCATGCCATTGTCAGCTCGCTCGATCAGTTCGATCTGTTTAGCGGCGGCGGGCTGGATATCACCTTCCTCGGCATGGGCGAGATGGACGCTGAAGGGAATGTCAACGTTTCGCAGCTGGGCGACACTATCGTCGGACCGGGCGGCTTTATCGATATTACCTGCGGTGCCAAAAAGGTCGTTTTCTGCGGCACCTTCGAAGCAAAAGGCCTACAGGTGTGCCAGCAGGGTGCGCGTTTACAGATCGAGTCCCATGGGCAAATTCCCAAACTGGTGCGGAAAGTTCGCCATATCACTTTCAGCGGGCCGGAAGCCATAAAACGCGGACAGGAAGTGTTGTACGTTACGGAGCGCGCCATTTTCCGGCTGACGGAAGAAGGCGTGGAGCTGGCGGCAATCGTCAGCGGGGTTAACCTCGAGCAGGATGTATTGCAGCGTATGCAATTCTGCCCGAAAGTCGACAGCCCCGCGGTCGTCTCTCTCTGAATGAGCAAAGCGATGCGGATATCAGGGCTGTAATATCCGCATTATCGTTTCGACGTTAAAATCAAGGCGCTGCTGAAGGGAATCAGCATCCATGAAATTGCGATCGAACAGAATGGCGCCGGTATATTTATTATTGAAGTAATAATAGTTGACCGCCGCAATGGTGATTACCAGCTGTTCAGCATCAACGCCCGCCCGGAAAACACCCTGCTCCACACCGCGCTGCAGAATCCCCTCCATCAGGGTAACCATTGATTTCTGTGCCGACTTGATCGCCACTGATTTTTTCAGATGTACGGCGCGATGCAGGTTTTCGCTGTTCACCAGCGTCAGAAACTCCGGGTTTTTCAGGTAGTAGTTCCAGGTAAACCTGACCAGCGCTTCAACCGCTTCTTTCGGCTCCAGACTGTCGAGATTTAATTTTTTTTCCGCGGCACGAATATCAAGGTAGGAATCTTCGACCACTTTCTGGAAAAGCTGCTCCTTGCTACCAAAATAGTGATAAATCATACGCTTATTTGATTTTGCTTTTTCAGCGACAACGTCAATGCGTGCGCCGCCGAGTCCCTTTTGCGCGAACTCTCGTTTCGCGGCTTTCAGGATCCGATTTTGTGTCGCAACAGGGTCACGGACCTGTACTGTTTTTTCCGTAGCTGATTTAGTCATTACATCGTTTTGGTTGCGGATCTGGCTGATGATTAACCCTTACTCATTGGCGGAAATCAAGAAAAATTTTTCGCTAATCTCCTTTCTGCTAGCCGCTTAACAATTTCATTACAAGGGCTGGCGTTTCCTTATTCAATCCAAAAACAGCATGCTAATATATGTAACCATATAGTTATATATAAATAACATTATACTTATAAAACATAAAGTTAAACACAAACACAATCAACCCATCTTGTCCCCATCTAAAAATGCGATGGACAGGATGACAACGATCACTCGCTGGCTCTTACCGAGCGGTAAGGAAGGCTATGAACGATGGGAAGAGGACGATGAGTAATACATTTCACCCTGTAGACGTTAACCACCCTTTGCTGCCTGAAAAAGCGCGTGAATTTCAGATGTTCATCAATGGCAAATGGACCACGGGCCACAGCAGCGAAAGTTTTGTCCGTAAAAGCCCGGCCCACGATATTGTCGTTAGTACCTATCCGGCGGGAACCGTTGAAGACGTTGATGAGGCGGTAAAGGCAGCCAGGGACGCCTTTAACTGCGGAAAATGGTCGCGCATTAGCGGCGCAGCGCGTGCGGCGGTATTGCTGAAAACCGCCCAGCTCATTCGCGAGAACCTTGCGGAACTGGCGCTGCTGGAAACGCTGGAAACCGGTAAACCTATCGCCCAGTCGCGCGGCGAGATCCAGGGCGCGGCCGATATCTGGGAATATGCCGCCGGCCTGGCGCGCAGCATCAATGGCGACAGCTTTAATAATCTCGGCGACAACATGCTGGGTCTGGTGACTCGCGAACCCATCGGCGTCGTCGGCGTCATCACGCCGTGGAACTTCCCTTTCTTTATTGGCGCAGAACGCTACCCCTATATTCTGGCCGCCGGCTGTACGCTGGTGGCGAAAGCCGCCGAGATCACATCCGGTACGACTCTGCTGTTGGCCGGTATTCTTAAAGAGGCGGGGCTGCCCGACGGCGTATTTAACGTCGTCACCGGCAGCGGTTCGGTCGTCGGCCAGCGGATCACCGAACATGTCGATATCGATATGGTCTCTTTCACCGGATCCACCGCCGTCGGACAGATGGCGCTGCACGCGTCGGCAAAAAACATCAAACGCCTTGGTCTGGAGCTGGGCGGTAAAAATCCGCAGGTGGTTTTTGCCGATGCCGATATTGACGCCGCGCTGGACGGTACGCTGTTTGGCTTCCTGTTCAATACCGGGCAGTGCTGCGTCAGCGGCAGTCGTTTACTGGTTGAACGTTCTATCCATAAAGATTTCTGCCAGAAGCTGGTTGAACGCGCGCAGAAAGTGCGCAGCGGCGATCCGCTGAATGAAAGCACCCAGATTGGCGCGATCGTTACGGAGAAACACTACCAGACCGTGCTCGGCTATATCGAGCAGGGGAAAAATGAGGGGGCGACCCTGCTCACCGGCGGCAAGGCGGTTCCCACCGGGAATGGGCTGTTTATCGAACCGACCATTTTCGATGATGTGACCCCGGAAATGACTATTTTCCGCGAAGAGATTTTCGGCCCGGTGCTCTGCGTTACCCCGTTCGACAGCTATGAAGAGGCGATCGGCATTGCCAATGACACCTGCTACGGGCTGGCGGCCAGCATCTGGACGTCGAATCTGGATAAGGCGGTGCAGGGCTTCCGCGATCTGAAAGCGGGCAGACTGTGGGTGAATACCACTATCGCCGGCGGCCCCGAGCTCCCTTCCGGCGGCTTTAAACAGTCCGGTATCGGGCGCGAAAGCGGCAGCTATGGTCTGGATGAATATACCGAGATTAAATCCGTACATATCCAGTTGGGCAAGCGCGCTAAATGGCTCGCTGAGTGATTTTGGGGCAGAGGATCAGACATGTACGACTACATTATTATTGGCGGCGGTTCGGCGGGCAGCGTCCTTGCGTCGCGCTTAAGCGAAAACGCCGACTGCAAAGTGCTGCTGGTTGAGGCCGGTCCGAAGGACAGCAACCCCTACATCCATTTACCGGTTGGCTTTAGCAAACTCACCGCCGGGCCGCTGACATGGGGTTATAAAACGGTACCGCAGCCCCAGCTCGGCAATCGTGAGCTGCTGTTTGCCCAGGGGCGGGTGCTGGGCGGCGGGAGTTCTATCAACGCCGAAGTATTCACCCGCGGTACGCCGGCGGACTATGACCGCTGGGCGGCGGAAAAGGGCTGTGACGGTTGGTCATTTGCCGATATTCAGCGCTATTTTATTAAATCCGAAGATAACGACACCTTTTCTGACGCCTGGCACGGCGTCGGCGGCCCGCTCGGCGTCTCCAGCCCGATCGGCGCTAATCTGATGAGCAAAACCTTCAGTCAAGCCTGCCAGCAGGCGGGACTGCCCTACAATCCCGACTTCAACGGCGCGACCCAGGCCGGCTGCGGTCTGTATCAGACCACCACCCGCAACGCCCGTCGCTGTTCCGCGGCGGTGGGCTATCTGAAAGACGCGCGCCAGCGGAGCAATCTCACGATTAAGACCGGCTGCCATATTTCCCGGCTGCTTATCGATAACCAGCGCGCCGTCGGCGTGGAGATCTATCAGGATGGCACACCGCAACGACTGCATGCCAGCCGTGAAGTCATCGTCAGCGCCGGAGCCATTGGTTCTCCTAAACTGCTGCAGCTTTCGGGAATTGGCGCGGCCGATGAGCTGAGTAAAAAAGGCATTCCGGTGGTTGCCGATCTCCCGGGGGTCGGGGAAAACCTGCAGGACCATCTGGGCATCGACCTGATCTTTGAGCTCAGTAACGCCCTGAGCTATGACAAGTACAAAAAGACGCACTGGATGCTGTGGGCCGGGCTGGAATATCTGCTGTTCCGCAAAGGGCCGGTATGTTCGAACATCGTCGAAGGCGGCGCGTTCTGGTATGTCGATAAACAGTCCGTCACTCCCGATACGCAAATTCACTTCCTGGCGGGTGCCGGGGTGGAAGCCGGTATCGAACCGGTGCCTTCCGGCTCCGGGGTGACGATTAACAGCTACTTCCTGCGTCCGCGCAGCCGCGGTCGGGTCACATTACGCTCGGCTAACGCCAGCGATGCTCCGCTGATCGACCCGAACTATCTCAGCGATCCGTACGATCTCAAAATGAGTGTCGAAGGCTGCAAGCTGATGCGCGATATCATGCAACAAAGCGCCTTCTCGCCCTATATTCGCCGCGAACATATGCCGGGACAGGACGCGCAAAGCGATAAAGATCTGGAAAACTACATCCGCCAGTTTGCGCGCACCTGCTATCACCCGGTGGGCACCTGCAAAATGGGCGTCGACGAAATGTCGGTGGTCGATACCCAATTACGCGTTCGCGGCATTGAAGGGCTGCGCGTGGTGGACTCGTCGGTGATGCCCGATCTGGTCAGCTCCAACACCAATGCCCCCACCATTATGATCGCCGAGAAAGCCAGCGATCTGATTATCGCGTCGCACTGATCACAAATTGTCGCCCATGTTCGTTTTCATGGGCAAAAACCGGTTGAATAAATAACTAAATAGTTATTTACTTAAAACCAGAAAGACATGTCAACATCCCGAGAGGTAACGATGAAAGTTCTCGTCCCCGTAAAACGCGTTGTCGATCATAACGTTAAGATCCGCGTACAAAACGATGGCAGCCAGGTTGATCTGAGCAACGCGAAAATGGCGCTCAACCCGTTCTGCGAAATTGCGGTTGAAGAAGCCATTCGCCTGAAAGAGCTCGGCATCGCCAGCGAGATCGTAGTGGTCACCATCGGTGAAGAAGTGGCCCAGGAGCAGCTGCGCAGCGCGCTGGCGATGGGAGCCGACCGCGGGTTGCTCATCGCTACCCCTTCGTCCCTCGAACCGCTCAACCTGGCAAAGCTGCTGGCGAAAGTGGTCGAACGGGAGCAGCCGTCGTTAATCCTGATGGGGAAACAGTCCATCGATGGCGACAATAACCAGACCGGGCAAATGCTTGCCGCGCTGTGCGGTTATCCGCAGGGAACTTTTGCCGCCGAGCTGCGTATTGAGAATGGCCAGGCGCTGGTTACCCGTGAAATTGACGGCGGCCTGCAGACCGTGTCGTTGACGCTGCCGGCAGTGGTCACCACCGACCTGCGCCTTAACCAGCCGCGCTATACCTCCCTGCCCAACATGATGAAAGCGAAAAAGAAACCGCTCAGCATCCTGCCGGTGGAGGAGTTTGGTCTTGAGCTACGCCCGCACACGACCCTGTTAAAAGTCGAAACCCCGCCAGTGCGCGAAGCCGGCGTACGCGTCGATAGCGTGGATGAACTGTTGAACAAGCTGAAAAACGAAGCGAAGGTGATTTGATATGGCTACTTTACTCCTTGTCGAACATGACAATAACCAGCTCAACGCAGTGACCAAAAATGCGGTCAGCGCCGCCTGGGAGCTGGGTGGCGAGGTGACCCTGCTGGTGGCGGGCGAAAACTGCCGCGCGGTGGCGGAACAGGCTGCGCGCATTGCCGGGGTGGCGAAAGTGCTGCTCGCTGACGATAGCGCCTTTAGACATCAGCTGGCCGAAAACGTCGCCGCGCTGATGCTTTCGCTCCGCGGGGATTACAGCCATCTGCTCGCCGTCGCCAGCGCAAACGGGAAAAACATCCTGCCGCGCGTTGCGGCCCTCGCCGACGTCGCGCAAATCTCCGACGTGATTGCAGTGGTCGGCCCCAGGGTCTTCAAACGTCCGGTTTATGCGGGCAGCGCAATCGCCACCGTTGAGAGTCTCGACCCGCAGGTGGTCATGACCCTGCGCGCCTCCAGCTTCCCGGCAGCGCAAGAAAGCGAGTCTGCCGCGCCCATTGAGCAGGTCGCCGGCGTCGCTCACCAGCCGCTATCCCGTTTTATTCATGAAGAGCTGGCGCAATCCGATCGCCCGCAGCTTGCTACCGCCCGCGTGGTGGTTTCCGGCGGCCGCGCGCTGGGCAGCCGCGAAAACTTTGCCCTGATCGAACAGCTTGCCGACAAACTGCACGGCGCCGTCGGCGCATCCCGCGCGGCGGTCGATGCCGGGATGGTCGCCAACGATCTGCAGGTCGGGCAGACCGGAAAAATTGTCGCGCCGGAGCTGTATATCGCAGTGGGTATTTCCGGGGCCATTCAGCACCTGGCCGGGATGAGCAATGCCAAAGTCATCGTGGCGATCAACAGCGACGAAGAAGCGCCAATTTTCAAAATCGCCGACTACAGCCTGGTGGGCGATCTGTTTGAGATTGTGCCGCAGCTGGTCGCGAAACTGTGATGAGCATGGGGCAGGCAACAAAAGATGGAGGTTATGGTGGAACGTGAAACGATGGAATTTGACGTCCTCATTGTCGGTGGAGGACCCGCCGGGCTATCGGCAGCCTGCCGATTGATGCAAATGGCGCAGCAGGAACAACGTCAGCTGAGCGTTTGCGTCATTGAAAAAGGGGCTGAGGTTGGCGCGCATATTCTTTCCGGAGCACTGTTCGAACCCCGGGCGCTCAACGAACTCTTCCCCGACTGGCAGTCGCTCGGCGCACCGCTGAACACGCCGGTGACGCAAGATGAACTCTTGTTGCTGCGCGATGGTGAAAAAGCGTGGAAGATCCCGGCGGCTTTTATCCCTGCCCCAATGCATAACGCGGGTAATTACGTCATTAGCCTGGGGGATTTTTGCCGCTGGCTGGCCCGCCAGGCAGAAGCGATGGGAGTAGATATTTTCCCCGGTTTTGCCGCCGCCAGCATCCTGTATGACGATGCCGGCGCCGTCGCCGGCATCACCACCGGCGATATGGGGATCAATGCCCGGGGGGAAGAAAAACCCGGTTTTACCCCGGGTATGAACCTGCTGGCGAAATATACGCTGTTCGCCGAAGGCTGCCGCGGTCATCTGGGCAAACAGCTGATCGCGAATTATCAACTTGATGCCGGCCGGGATCCGCAGCACTACGCGCTGGGTATTAAAGAGCTGTGGGAGATCCCAGCGGAAAAAAGCCGCCCCGGAGAGGTTATCCACGCTTCCGGCTGGCCGCTGAGCGACGGCGCATCGGGGGGGAGTTTTCTCTACCACGCCGGGAATAATCAGGTGGTCGTCGGGCTGATTGTCGATCTCAACTACCGTAACCCTTATTTAAGCCCGTTCGATGAGTTTCAGCGTATGAAGCATCACCCGGCCTTTAGCGAAACCCTCAGCGGCGGAAAACGTCTCTCCTACGGCGCGCGCGCCATCACCAAAGGGGGCATCAACGCGCTGCCCAAAATGCATTTTCCCGGCGGGCTGCTGATTGGCTGCGACGCGGGCACGCTCAATTTCGCCAAAATTAAAGGAAGCCACACGGCGATGAAAAGCGGGATGCTGGCCGCTGAATCGGTCTATCGGGCGCTGATACAAACCCCCGATGACAAACGGGACCTTGCTGATTTTGCGCAGGCGTTTCATCAATCATGGCTCGGGGAAGAGCTACGCCAGTCACGTAACTTTGGCCCGCTGCTGCACCGCTTTGGTACGCTGACAGGCGGGGCGCTTAACTATATCGATCAGAACTGGTTTAAAGGCAAGCTACCGTTCACGCTGCATGACCGTCAAGCGGATCACTTGCAGCTGCAGACAGCGGAACAAAGCCCCCCCATTAACTATCCCAAACCGGATAACCAGCTGAGTTTTGATAAGCCCTCCTCCGTCTATCTGGCGAACACGTCGCACGATGAAGATCAGCCCTGCCATCTCAGGTTAAAAGATCCCGAGCTGTCGGTACGGGAAACGCTGCCGCGTTTTGCTGAACCGGCCCAGCGTTATTGCCCGGCCGGGGTTTATGAAATCATCACCCTTGCCGGAAAGCCTAAATTGCAGATTAATGCGCAAAACTGCGTGCACTGTAAAACCTGCGACATCAAAGATCCTCTGCAGAATATCGTCTGGACGGTGCCCGAAGGGGGCAGCGGCCCCAACTACCCGAATATGTGATCAGTTCTTTACCCCGGCAGCGCCGGGGTTTTCTTTATCGGGGTTTGCTTTGCCTGCGTTCTGCCCCCTTCCCGCTATATGCCGGTGACAGGCAAAAAAAAGCACCCCGTCTGGAGTGCCTGTTCTTCCGGGTAACAGAGGATTACGCCAGTAAATTGCGACCGATAATCATGCGCTGAATCTGGTTAGTCCCTTCATAGATCTGAGTTATCTTGGCGTCGCGGTACAGGCGTTCCACCTCCACGCCGCGAATATAGCCGCCGCCGCCAAAAATTTGCACCGCATTGCCGCTGTGCTGCACCGCAACATCGCCGGCAAAGCATTTCGCCATCGAGCAGGCAATCGAAGTATCCGCGGCGTCAGTGTCAATTTTATAGGCCGCGCTGTGCACCAGCAGACGAGCGGCTTCGGTATCTTTGGCGATATCCGCCAGCATAAACTGCACGCCCTGGAAATCAGCAATCGGTTTGCCGAACTGTTCGCGCTGTTTCGCATACTCAATCGCCGCTTCCAGCCCGGCGCGGGCAATACCGACTGCCAGCGCGCCGATGCCCACCCGACCTTTATTCAGCACGCTCATCATAATGTGAAAGCCGCGGTTTTCCGGCCCCAGCAGCGCGTGTGCCGGCAGTCTGACCTGGTTGAAATGCAGTTCGCCCACCTGCGATGAGCGCTGACCCATTTTGTGCTCTTTCGGGCCACGGGAGACGCCATCGCGGGAGCAATCGACAATAAAGATGCTCATGCCGCGGTGACCAGCCTCTTTATCCGTGCGCGCCAGCACAAAGGCCACATCGGCCACCGGCGCATTATGGATCCACAGCTTACTCCCGTTCAGCACCCAGCCATCCGCAGTACGGGTCGCGGTGGTTTTAATTCCTGAGACATCGGAACCGGCCCCGGCTTCGGTGATGCAATAGGCCCCTTTCAGCGAGGCATTCAGCAGGCCCGGCAGCCACTGGGCGCGTTGCGCATCATCCCCGTATTTTGATAACAGCGTTCCCAGCAGCTCGACCAGGCCACACTGATCGGCAATCGAGGCGTAACCGCGCGACAGTTCTTCCATCACCACGGCATAGGCCACCGCATCCAGTCCGACGCCGCCGTACTCTTCCGGAACGGTGATACCGAACAGCCCCAGCTCCCCCATTTGTTGGTAGATCTCCGCGGCAAAGCGCTCTTCTCTGTCCAGCTCTTCCGCCTGAGGCCGAATCACTTCGTCGGCAAACTTACGGGTCATCTCGCGGATCTGTTGATGGGTTTCAGTCAAATACATGGTCATCCTCCTGCCAGCTATTAGTCATGCCGTCTGTTTCTCACGACATTCGAACACATTAATTAAATAACCAGATAGTTACTACATTGGATGAATATGGTTGTCAATCCAGTTAAATAATTGTTGTTAACCAAACGACAAATATTGCAATCACAGGCAGCGGTCAGCTCACCATTCGCTGCCCGGCTTATCACTTTAGTCGTGAGTATCTTGACTTTTCCGTGGGCAAAAAGTACACCTAAAAGTAACTAAACAGATACTTAACTGAGGAGTCAATATGCTTAGCATTCACCTGCCAACCCCACAAGGGATCATGACGAATTATCCGCTCGTGACCACAGAAGAACGTCCGACGGTTATCACCCCCGCGTTTAACCGTATCGCCTATGCCGCCGCCCACGTAGTGATCGACCCGCAGCATCAGGGAGCGGACTGGCTGAACAATCCGCGCATAGACTGGGACGCGACGCTGGCCTATCGCCACCATCTCTGGCGACTGGGGTTTAATATTGCCGAAGCAATGGACACCGCCCAGCGCGGCATGGGAGTCAGCTGGGAGATCGCCAAAGAGCTGATTATCCGTTCGCTGCAAGAGGCGCAAACCGTACCCGGCGCCGATCTTGCTGCCGGCGTGGGGACCGATCAGCTGGAGGCGGCCCACGCCACCACGCTGGAACAGGTTATCGCGGCCTATGAAGAGCAGATGGAACTGGTCGAACAACATAACGGCAAAATCATTTTGATGGCCAGCCGGGCCTTAGCCAAAGTGGCAAAAACGCCGCAGGATTATCTTGCCGTCTATAACCGTCTGCTGGAACAAAGCCAGGATAAAATTATCCTCCACTGGCTGGGAGAGATGTTTGACCCGGCGTTAGCCGGCTACTGGGGGTCGACGGATTATGCCGCCGCCGCGGATACCGTGCTGGAGATCATCGCCAACAACGTTGATAAAGTGGAAGGCATTAAGATTTCGCTGCTGAGTAAAGAAAAAGAGGTCGCCTTCCGTAAGCGCCTGCCTTCACAGGTGAAAATGTACACCGGCGACGATTTCAACTATCCCGAACTGATTGCCGGAGAGGATGGCCATTACTCGCATGCGCTGTTAGGTATTTTCGACGCTATCGCCCCGGTAGCCGCCGCCGCACTCAACGAACTGGCGCTGGGCAATAGCGGGGAATACTATCGGCTGATGAACCCCACTGTCGCCCTGTCGCGGGAAATCTTTAAAGCGCCGACGCAGTATTACAAAGCGGGCATTGTATTTCTGGCCTGGCTCAACGGTCACCAGAGTCATTTCTCGATGGCCGGCGGCATGCAGGCGGCACGCGAGATTAGCCACTATGCCGAAATTTTCCGCCTGGCGGACCAGGCCGGTCTGTTGCAAGATCCGCAGCTGGCTACCCGGCGAATGAAAAATCTGCTGACGGTTTATGGCCTCTGAGTATTATGCGACGAGGCGTTTATTTCCCAGAGTCACCGCTCTGGGAACCCCCTCCCCTAGCCAAATTCGCGGTGCCGCTGCTTGCAGATAGCAAGCACCTCATCCGGGTCCCGCTGCCACCAGTTGTTACGGGAGAATATCTCCACTTCGTGCAGACCGCTGTAGCCCAGCGCCTCGATAGCCTGGCGATGGCTACGAATGTCGATAACTCCGTCCCCCATCATGCCGCGATCCAGCAGCATATCCGTAGTGGGCACTAACCAGTCGCAAATATGGAAAGCCAACAGCCGATCGACGCCTGCCCGTTCAATTTGCGGCTGAAACTGCGGATCCCACCAGGTGTGATAGAGATCCACGGCGATACCCAGCCCCTCGTCGCCTAGTTCGTCGCAAAGATCGTTGGCCTGGGCCAGCGTATTTACGCAGGCGCGCTCGGCGGCGTACATCGGATGCAGGGGCTCAATCGCCAGCGGCATGCCGAGCGGGCGCGCGTAGTCCAGCAGTTCACTCAGCCCATCACGCACCTGCTGCCTGGCGGCGAGTAAATCTTTCGATCCCGCAGGCAGCCCTCCGACCACCAGCACCAGGCAAGGTGCGCCAAGCTCCAGAGCTTCATCCACTGCCCGCCGGTTATCCAGAGCCTTCTCCCGACGCTCCTCCGGGGTGCTGCCGGGAAACATACCGCCGCGACAATAGCCGCTCAGCAGCAGGTCATGGTGGCGGATAAGACGTGCGGACTCTTTCAGCCCCAGCGCCTGGACCTGATCGCGCCAGGGCGCAATGCCGCGAATCTCATGCCGGGCACAGCCTTCAATGATCTGATCAAGTGTCCATTTCTCCCGCACCGTGGCGGTATTGAGGGATAGTTTACGGCTGTCGGGTTGACTCATCTGTGTGACCTCAGTGTTTTGTGCCTGAAAAACGTTAAACCAGATAAGTTGAGCATCATTTTTCTCAACAAAGCATTATAGAAATTAATATGTTGGGTAAATACGACAGCAATCACATAACCAACTAGTTAGTTATATTTATAAATAAAAACGCGCATAAAGCGAGGGAACGGCAGGCGACGGATCCGTGCCGGGACAATAAGCTTGTCGTACGAAAATCGATCCGAAGGAGCGTCAGATGCTGCTTTTCAGGTGACAGCGGAAAGAGCGGAAGTGACAATACCGCCAGCTAAGATGGGCTGGCCGGTGAAGAAAGCAGACACCCGGGGTGTCTGCCCGATATTTCGCTTGTAAACTACCAGCCGCAGACGTTGGTCTCTTCATCCGATTCATAACCGCGCACGATATTAATCAGATCTTTGACGGCATCGGCAGCCACCCCCGGCGCCTGCAGCTCATTCAGGGAGGCAAACTCTTTATCCACCGATACACCATTATTATTATTGGTCACCGACAGCGTGAACCCCTTCCCCTGGCTATTGTCAGACGACAGCGGGGCAACAAGTTCTGCCAGCGCCTGCTCGGCCATGGCGGGAATATATAGCGCCATCGGCTTCAAATAGACTTTCTCTTGTCTGTCATTATTGTTGCCATTAGCAACAGCCAGTGAATAACCTCTATTTTCGTTGTTCATACGTGCAGCCTTATCCCTCTATCAGAATTTGAGGATCGACATAAAAATCTACGTTGAAGACGGTGTCTTCAGTCAATGCTTCAATTCGGTGCCATTTCTCCGGCGGAAATACGCCAAACTGTCCGGCTTCAATGGTCAGCGTTTCCACCGGCTGCGGGCTGGTCTCATCGGCATAGCCGTAATAGCGGATAGCCCCCTGCATCACAGCCAGACGGGGATAGACTCCCTGCCGGGTTCCGGCATCAAGATGCCGCTGCCAGATAGAGGCGGGCGCCGTCTCTGTAGTCCACAGGGGCGTAGTTCGCGTATGAACATAGTGGGTGGGAATAATAATTCGCTGCATGATTCGGCCTCGCTTTCCACACCCTTGCGTGCGGTGGGAACGGTGAAATATGTTGCATATGATATACCCCTTTTAATCACTAAGGGTATTATTTTTAAAGATGAGAATTTTCTACCCCCGTTAATACTCAATAAGGGTTAGTTTTTCTGAAATATAAGAATGGACGGACCTGTGAATCAGATCCGCGATAAGACAGGAGAGAAGATGATTTATTTTACCGGCGTGTTCAGGGGCCCGGGTTTACCAATTAGATAACCCTGAACCAGATCGCAACCTAATTGTTGCAGCGAATGGAGTTGTTCTTCTGTTTCGACGCCTTCGGCGACAATACGCATATGTAAACTTTTTCCCATGCTGATGATCAGACGCACAATATCAAGATCGTCTTTTTGCAGCGGAATATTAATCACAAACGAGCGATCGATTTTTATCTTATCGAACGGGAAATAGCTCAACCGCGACAATGACGAGTAGCCGGTACCAAAATCATCAATCGAAATCTGGATCCCCAGCTCACGCAGCTGGCTGAGAATCTCTAAAGAGCGGGTGTTTTCATTGAACACATCCGACTCGGTAATTTCCAGATCCAGACGATGCGGATCGAGGCCCGTTTTTTTCAATACGCTGACAATCACATCGGTCAACGAGCTGTTAATCAACTGAATAGGCGACACGTTTACCGAGACCTTAAGCGGCGATGACCAACGCGCCGCCTCTTCGCAGGCGGTGCTGAGCACCCACTCGCCAAGGGCGTTTATCATGCCCGTTTTCTCGGCAATCGGAATAAAGGTGCTCGGCGGAACCACGCCGCGTACCGGATGGAACCAGCGCACCAGCGCTTCGTAACCGTAAATTTCACCGCTGACCGTGTCGGCTATCGGTTGGTAATACACCCGGAATTCACCATTACCGAGCGCCTGCAGCAGATCATCCTCGAACGATTTATTCTCCTGCAGACGTTGCAGCATGCCGGCGCGGAAGACCTTGACGGTACCTGCGCCCTCTTTTTTCGCCTCATACAGCGCCAGATCGGCACATTTATATAAATAATCGGTGCGCGTTTCGCGATCGGAAAGCACGATGCCGATGCAGGCATCGATGTTGATCATCGAGTCATAGATTTGATAGGGCTGGATGATTTTTTCCCGGATCACCATCGCCCGTTCCAGCGCCATCTCTTCGCTCAGGTCACAGGAGATCAGGGCGAATTCATCGCCTCCCAGACGATAGAGCGTTTCCGCAGTTTTACGGAAAAACGACAGGCGGCTGGCCAGTTCCTGCAGCAGTTTATCGCCGGAATCGTGGCCCAGCGTATCGTTTACATCTTTAAAATTATCGAGGTCGAAAAGCATCACCACGGCACAGCCATCGTAAGGCCTGACCTGATTGACAATTTCCTGCAACTTTTGCCAGAAGGAGAGCCGATTCGGCATACCGGTCAGCGAGTCATGGTAAGCATCGTACTGCAGACGGCGGTTTTGCACCTGCAGCTTCTCTTTTGACAGCTGCAGATCGTCGGCCAGCAGCTTCATTCGCACATGGGCACGCCGCAGATTGTTATTCTGCCGCAGCATCAACAGTCCCAACGTGATACAGGTTGTAATCAACAGGATGGAGATAATTGAATAGATGTAATACAGATTCTGAATTTTATCGTGAGTATGATTAACAACGTCAATCCCCTGCACCAGCGAGGTGGAGGCGAGCGAGGTCATCGGGCCGTCAATCTCTCTCATTTTGCCTAACACCGTCTTAATCTGAGCAGGTGTCATTTTATCCAGCCCGCTATCGAGCTGCTGCAAAATAGCGAACAACGTATCGACGGTAGCCTGGCGCCCGGCATCTTTATGAATAAAATTCCTCAGTTCGCCCTGCTGCAACAGTTCAATCTGGCTCAACATAATATCCAGGCGCAGACGTACCTGATCGCGGTCAGCGCTCTCCACGCCAAGTGCGAATGCGCCTAAACTCGACTCCAGCCGCATATACTCGGATACTATCTGGGCGACTGACCAGGAGTCCGTATAGCGGGTTAATTTCTGTAACTCACTTTGCCGCTCATGCACCAGATAGGTAATGTATCCGGTGATGATGAACAGCGACAAAATAATCCCGGTAAGTATTCGATTCAAGATCAAACCCTTACTCAATGATAATTTTTGAAACTTGCCACGCTGAACGGGAATAATAAACCTGGTTTTGCAGTTCAGGGCTGCTATCGTACGGATAAACAATAAATAAAGGGCCTTTATCACGGATGTGCATATATTCGCCATTTAATTTTAGCGCGAGGATAACAGGGAACTGGCGAAAATCATCGAGCGGGACCATCGTCGTATAGTCGTTCAAGGCAATAACCTTGGCCGTCTTGCCCCTGGCACCGACTAAATCCATGAGTTTGCTAAGGGAAACGCCCTCAAAGCGCACTTTTCCTGAGTACCAGGGCGTGGTGGTGACAATGGTCTCCATCCCCAGTTTTTCTAATGCCGCCAGGTCAAAAACCGCGGTATCGCCTGCATTTGTATTTCCAATCAAGCCGGAAATGGTTAAAACGGGCTTCCCCGTAGGGGCAGGCAGTTTTTCTGCAAAAGCATTAGGCAAAACCATAACACAAAATAAAACTGCGAAAAGTAGACGCATTTAGCTCACCATTCCGGAATTGGAGATAAGTTAATTGTAAACCATTAAGGTCAATTCTTAAAAGACGTCAGCAGCGGGTTGTGAGGTTCTCGATTAAAAATATTTTCTCTTTCCAGAACACTCTGAACCTGTGTTTACGCCTGACGATAAAAAGCACATTTTTTGCCATTAAGGCAGCACTTTCGGTAAAAATCTTTTCTCTCATCCTGGAGCGCGGTAGTCTTTGTACAGACGCCGCTAAGACTGCGTCTCATTCCAATAATGATAAACACGGCAACAGACAGGACAGGTATGGACTCAACGCTTATTTCCTCCCGCCCCGGCAAGGAGACATGTTCACTCAATCGCGCCAGAAGAGCGGCCTGGGGCAGCTTTGCCGGCGCGGTGGTTGACTGGTACGATTTTTTACTCTACGGCATTACCGCCGCGCTGGTTTTTAACCGCGAATTTTTCCCGCAGATTAGCCCGGCAATGGGTACGCTGGCCGCCTTTGCAACTTTCGGCGTCGGCTTCCTGTTTCGTCCCCTCGGCGGCATTATCTTCGGTCATTTCGGCGATCGCCTCGGCCGCAAACGGATGCTGATGATGACCGTCTGGATGATGGGGATTGCGACCGCCTGCATTGGTCTGCTCCCTTCTTTCAATCAAATCGGCTGGTGGGCCCCCGTGCTGCTTGTCACCCTACGCGCTATTCAGGGCTTCGCCGTCGGCGGAGAATGGGGCGGCGCGGCGCTGCTGGCAGTAGAAAGTGCGCCCAAAAATAAAAAAGCCTTCTACAGCAGCGGAGTTCAGGTGGGTTACGGCGTGGGTCTGCTGCTTTCCACCGGCCTGGTCTCGCTGATCAGCGCCAACACCACCAACGAGCAGTTTCTCAGCTGGGGCTGGCGCCTGCCGTTCTTGTTCAGCGTGGTGCTGGTGTTAGTTGCGCTGTGGATCCGCAACGGCATGGCCGAATCCGCCGAATTTGAAAATCAGCAGCAGGAAGCGCAGCTGAAGACGGCCAAAAAGCGCCTGCCGGTCGTCGAAGCCCTGTTTCGTCATCCCGGGGCGTTTTTACTGATTATCGCCCTGCGTTTGTGCGAACTGCTGACCATGTATATTGTCACCGCCTTCGCCCTGAATTACTCAACGCAGAACCTCGGCCTGCCGCGTGAACTGTTCCTTAATATCGGCCTGCTGGTCGGTGGGATTAGCTGTCTGACAATCCCCTGCTTCGCCTGGCTTGCGGATCGCTTTGGCCGCCGGCGGATCTACATTACCGGTGCGCTAATCGGCACGCTCAGCGCGTTCCCGTTCTTTATGGCGCTGGAGAGTCAGTCGTACTTCTGGATCCTCTTTTTCGCCCTGATGTTGGCCAATATCGCCCATGATATGGTGGTTTGCGTTCAGCAACCGATGTTCACCGAGATGTTTGGCGCCAGCTATCGTTACAGCGGGGCCGGCGTCGGCTATCAGGTCGCCAGCGTCATTGGCGGCGGCTTTACGCCATTTATTGCCGCAGCATTGGTCACCTTCTCCGGTGGCTCCTGGCACAGCGTGGCGATTTACCTGACCGGCGGCTGTCTGCTCTCTGCCGTCACCGCCATGTTGATGAAAAAGACCCCTCACCCCTGATTGCGCGGTATGCGGCGGGGAACCGCCGCGTACATGGAGACCTTATGATTCAGGACAACCGCCCGGCCTGCTGGCCCGCACAGTTTCATCCCCAGCCGCTACCGCTGCTCTACTGCCCTGACCCGACGCTGGCTGAGCAGCCGCTGTTTGAACAGGCCCGCCGCGGCGATGCGGTGGCGCAGATCTGGCAGGCGCCGCAAGGACTGGTGGTGCCTGGCAGCTATCGCAAATTCAGTGAGCTCAGCGCCGTCAGCGCGCTTTTTTCCCGCCGCGGCTGGCCGGTGTGGCTTCGCCGCTCCGGCGGTGGACTGGTCCCGCAGGGCCCCGGGATTATCAATCTCAGCCTCGCCTGGCCTATCGCGCAACCGCTGGGCGAAGCGGCAGAACCTATCTATCAGCAGCTCTGCGGGCTACTTCAGCGCACGCTGGCAACGTTTGGCGTCGGGAGTCATTATCAGGCGGTGACGGGATCATTTTGCGACGGGCGCTACAATCTGGCCTGCGGCGAGGGTGACCATGCCCGCAAAATTGTCGGTACTGCCCAGTACTGGCGACCGCTGGCCGATGATCGAGGACATGTTGTCCTGGCGCATGCGGTGATTTTAGTGGATACCGATCTGATCGGCGCGCATCAGGCCGCGAACGATTTTGAAGCCCGCCTCAACAGTGGCCGGGTCTATCGTGCTGATAAAACCGTGACGCTGGCGCAACTGCTGCCCGGCGAAACAGAGTTACTTCCCCGCTTTCACCAGGCGTTGGCGGAACAGCTGGCGCTGTTCAGCTGAAGGTGTGCTTCAAATAGTGGCTGAATGTCTCTACCGCGCGTGATACGCGCGGTGCATAGGGGCGGATAACGTACAGATTTGGCGCGAAAACCTCGACCGGCCGCCAGCCAGGAAGCAACTCCTGCACCAGCCCACGGCCGATGGCCTCCCGGGCGCTGAAATCAGGCAGCAGCGCAATACCCAGCCCCGCCAGCACCGCATCACGAAGCGATTCGCTATTGTTGGTCGCGAAGGGGCCATGAACCTTGACACTCACCCGTTCGGCCGGTTGCTCGCTGGACTCGAACGTCCACTGCGGGCTTTGCGCCCCGCGCGGATAGGTCAGACACTGATGATGGCGCAACGTCTCCGGGGAATCCGGACGGCCAAAACGGCGGATATACTCTGCCGAGGCGACGATCAGCGTCGCCGTACTGCACAGCGGCCAGGCCACGTGGGTCTCCGGCAACGCTTCGCGGCGGCAGTGACGTATCGCCAGGTCAAATCCCTCGCTGGCCAGGGATACCAGCCGGTCGGTCACCTCCAGCTGCAGTTGCAGCTGCGGGTGCTGGTGCAAAAATGGCGTAATCGCCGGTACCAGCTGTTGACGGGAAAAGGCGACCGGCGCCGTGACCCGTAGCGTTCCCCGCAGCGGCCCGCCTTCATCACAGGTACCGGCAAAAATATCGCGCAGCTGTCCGAAAGGTTCGTTCAGCTCCGCCACCAGCCGCAGGCCATCCTCGCTGAGCGTCACATTCCGCGTCGTGCGATGCACCAGCTTTTTGCCGGTGATCCGTTCCAGCTCGCTAATTTTCTGACTGATCGCCGACTTGCTGACCGCCAGTTTTTCCGCGGCGCGGGTATAGCTTTTTTGCTCTTCCAGCACCGTCAGCCAGTACAGATGGGTCCAGTAACTCTCCGGGCGAATCTCATTCATCTCGATTGTTCACCTGTATAAACAATGAATTCCACTATAGCGGTTTTTGCCCGGCAGAACATGGATTAGCATCGCGGAAGTCAGCTTACCAACCGCGGAAGTAAGGAGTACCTGCCATGCCGTTACTGATATTTGATGTGATTGAAGGCCGTAGCGAACGCGAACTTAATACTCTGCTGGATGCCGCACATCGCGCGGTTATTCATGCGTTTAAAGTGCCGGAGCGCGATCGCTACCAGATTGTTCACGAAAACAAAGCCCACCATATGGTGATTGAGGATACCGGACTGGGATTCACGCGCAGCAACAAGCTGCTGGTCGTGCGGGTGTACACCAGCCCGCGCAGCGAAGAACAAAAGCAGCTCTTCTATGCCACCCTGCTCGCTGAGCTGCAGGAACATTGCGGACTCAGCGCTGATGACCTGATGATTTCCGTGATCGGTAACCAGAAAGGCGACTGGAGTTTTGGCCGCGGCGTCGCCCAATATATGACCGGAGAGCTTTAACCTTCCCGGGCCCCGTGCCGTTATGCTTTCGGCGCGGCGGCCATCCGCATACGTGCCTTTTGCTCGATGTTTTCCAGCAGTTCCTGCACGTCATCCTCATCAATATCAAGGAACTGACCGTCGAGTAATGCGGCATGAATATCTTCACGAGTCACCGGGATCCCCAGCGGCACAACCTTGGGTTTGACCTCTTCAGCCGCCAGAGGGTGGGGATAGCGGCGCCCGACCAGGTTGTTGAAGATGATTGCCAGTAGCGCCAGCATCGCCGAATTTAGCAGTACCGGCGTCAGCACAAAGTGGTATCCCGCGCTGTGTACGCCCGCTCCGCCGAGGATAGCCGTCAGCGCAACGGCACCGCCGGGCGGATGCAGACAGCGGAGGAAGTACATGGCGGCGATAGCCAGTCCGGCTGCCAGACCACAGGCCAGGGCAAGCTGAGGCACCCACATCCCGACGGTAACACCGATCAACGCCGAAACCACATTCCCCCCGACGATTGACCACGGCTGCGCCAGCGGACTGCTCGGCACGCCGAACAGCAGCACTGCAGAGGCCCCCATCGGCGCAATAAACCACAGATTCATCTCACCCAGCAGCCAGTGACTGAACATACTGGTGACGGCCAGCCCCGTACCGGCACCTATCGAGCCGAGGAGGATATGTTTTCGGGCAACGGGCAGAGCATGCGGCTTTAATCGGCCAAGAAAAATGCGGACCCGCGAAAACAGTGCGGTCGGTAAAACGCTTAACATCGAACGGCTCACTCACGTCATATAAATTACTTATATTTTATTTTCATTTTTTAACCATATTTTAACAACCATATCTTTCGAAGGGCTACTTCCCTCCCCCCTGAATTTAGCGATGCGCCGCCGTTATGTGATCCCGGGACACTACGTTAGAATCATTTCCCCACCGGGATTTAACCCACTCTACGGATTGAAGGTCACAATACAGTGAATAATAAGACAAATTTAGTGAAAGACGTGGCATGGGCCAGCCAGAATATGCCGCGCACGCTGCGTCAGGTCGCCGCCCTTCCCGATCTGAGCCATGTCCGCCTGGCCTGCTGCATGCATCTGGATATGAAAATGATTCCGCTGGTGCAGGGGATACTGGAGAAAGGAGCGAAAGTCTTTCTGACCACCTGTAACCCCACCACAGTTCAGGACGACGTTGTCGCCTGGCTGGTAGAGCGCGGTGCACAAGCCTGCGCCTGGCGCGATATGAGCGATGCCGACTGGCAGCAGTCCTGGGAAAAAGCGATCGCCTGGGGCCCGACCCATCTGTGTGAAATGGGCGCCGATATCACCACCCTGCTGCACCAGCGCGGGGAATTTGGCAACATCGTCGCCGGTCTGGAAGCAACCGGCTCCGGCGTCAGCCGCCTGGGCGATATTCGTCCCGGCTACCCTATCTTTAACTGGGACGATCTCCCGGTTAAAGAGGGACTGCATAACCGCCATATGGTGGGTCTCACGGCCTGGCACACCTTCTTCCAGACGACTCACCTGACGCTGCATGAGAAGAAAGTGCTGGTCATTGGCTACGGTCTGGTGGGACAAGGCGTTGCCGCCGCAGCAAAAGCCTTTGGCGGACAGGTGATGGTGGCAGAGATCGATCCCGCCCGTCGCCTGCAGGCGGCCTACGATGGCTGGCATGTTGTTGATTTACAGGATGCCATCGCCTCGGCAGATGTTGTCGCTACGGCAACCGGTGCGAAAAAAGTGGTCAATAGTACGGCGCTGGATAACGCCAAAGATGGCGTCTTTATTCTCAATGTCGGCCACGTTGCGGAAGAGATCGACTGCGGCTACCTGCGTCAGTTCAGCCACGATGAGGTGATGCCGTATATTAATGCGTACCGGGTGGGCGATAAAACCGTCTACCTGATGGCCAACGGCTCAATGCTGAACCTGACTGCGGGATTTGGTGACAGCCTGAACGCCTTTGACGTAACCCTCGCCGTCATGGCCAGCGGGATTCATCACATCGTCACGGACGGCATGAACGCGGAAGCGAATGTCTATCTGCTGCCGCAGAGCGTATGGCAAAAAGCGCTGTAAATCCGCAAAAATTCAGGGCGACGGCCGTCGCCCTGAATCTGGCTTAGCGGCTTTCCGGCAGCACGATATTACTCTCCGCCAGGGTGCCCATTTCGTTAAATACGGTGCACGCCGCCTGCACAAGATGCATCGCCAGCGCGGCACCGCTCCCCTCTCCCAGCCGCATATCCATATCCAGATAGGGCTTCAGCTGCAGATGTTCCAGCGCAATACGCGCCCCTTTTTCCGCCGACAGATGTGAAGGGATCAGATACGAATGCACGCCTGGAGCCAGACGGCAGGCTGCCAGTGCGGAGGCATAGGAGAGGAAACCGTCCAGCACAACCGGCAGTCCGCAGGAGGCGGCTCCCAGCATCACGCCGGTCATCCCCACCAAATCAAATCCGCCGACTTTCGCCAGCACGTCAAGACCATCGTCGGCCTGCGGCTGATTCACAGCAATCGCCCGACGGACGACATCGGCTTTGTGTCCCAGCTGCGAGACCGGCAGGTTAGCGCCGATGCCCACCACATCCTGCGCGTCGTTCCCGGTAAGAACGCTGACGACCGCCGCCGCCGGCGTGGTGTTCGCCATCCCCAGTTCGCCAACGCCGAACACGCGTACGCCCTGCGACGCCAGTTCTCGCGTATAGCGAATGCTGGCCAGCAGCAGCGCCGTCGCCTGTTCCCGGCTCATTGCCGCCGTGCGGGCAATATTACCGCTGCCGCGCGCCACTCTCATATCTACCAGCCCAGGGATCGGATCCGCGTCGATACCGGCATCGACTACATGCACCTGCGCGCCCGCCTGGGCCGCCAGCACGCAGACGCCGGTATTCTTGCGGGTCATGTTTATCGCCTGAATCGCCGTAACCGCCTGCGGCGAGATCGCCACCCCTTCGTGCCAGACGCCGTGATCGGCGCACATCACCACAATGGCTTTTTCCGCCAGCTGCAGCTGTCCCTGCAGCCCCGGCATTCCGGCCAGCTGTACTGCCAGCGCCTCCAGTCGTCCCAGACTGCCCGGGGGTTTCAATAACCCATCCAGATGTTGTTGCGCCTGAGCCATCGCCGCGCGGTCCGGCAGCGGAATGTCGGCGATGAAGGCCGAAAGATTGTCCATCATGTTCCTCGTAGCACTTGCAGGTGATTTGCCATAGCCCGTCGTGAACGCCGTCGCGCATGAAAGCTGGCGTGACGCAGCGGTTCGCCACCGGGAGAAGGAGATAAATCAGAGAGGGGATAATTCCCGACGGCGAGAGCCGCCGCCGGGCAGGTACGATGCGATTACTCTTCGACCTTCGCTTCGCCCATGACTTTCAGCTTTTTGGAAATGTCACGACGTTCTTTCGACAGTTCGGCGTTTTTGATGATGTAGTCATCAACACGATCTTCGTAATCGCTTTTCATGCTGGCGATGATGCCCTGAATAGCTTCAACGCTCATGCCCGGTTTGATGTAGTCACTGAGGTTGTCCAGCAGCAGTACGCGCTTCTGGTTATCACGGATCTTTTTCTCAACGTCCTGAATTTCACGCTGCAATTTGTTCTTACGACGATACAGACGAACAAACTCCAGTACGTCCTGGAAAGAAGGCTTAGTTGTTTCCATTTTTACACCCCTAATATTTGAGATTCGGATTCGCTAAAGCGACTGCTATATAGGGCTAACATAACTGTTAGCAGCCGCGGATGACAATGTTTTTTCCTTTACGTTTATCATAACCCTAAATGCTGCTGAATCGAAGCAACCTGTGGGCAAATTGCGCGCATCTGGTTTTTATTTACGCAAAGCCCGGCAGATTAAATTCGACAGCAGTTCAAGCTGGCGCGCCAGTTCTATCGTCAGCCAGACGTAGCCGTGGATCGGGGTTTCCGCCAGGCTATCTCCCTGATGCTCTTTCATTAGTTCGCGCAGTTCGGCGACGATATCATTGAGTTTTTCCGTGTTGGCGCGAATCGGCTGCGGATTACCTTCATACAGCGCATGCGCAATCGTCAGCAGCGTTTGCTGGGTCATCTGCTGGGTCTCGCGCAGCGTGTGGGCGTTCAGCATCACAAAATGGCCGGGACGCGAGCTCCAGTATGCATTGATCTGCAGTTCCAGCATGCAGACCAGGTTACGACTCACGGTTTGAATAGCTTCAAAGATGGCTTTCTGGATATGGGTTTCTTTACTCGCCGGGGTAATCAGCCCGCGCATCTTCACCACATCGTTAAGCACTTTTTGCAGATGTTTTTCCAGCCGCGGTCTTTCCACCAGATTGGGGGAGAACCCGGCCTGATAAAGACGGTTGAAGGCGGTGACGTAATTTGCCATCTGGATTCGCCAGTGCAGGAACGCCCGCTGCGGCCAGATGCCGGTGAACAGCATGGCCAGCAGGGAACCAAAGATAACATCGCCGCTTCGCCATAGCGCGGTGTGCATATCCCCTGGCGGCGCGCCCACCACCACCGCCAGCGTAATGCCGATGAGCAGCGCCTGATACGGTTTTTTCCCTAACGCCAGCCAGCCGCAGAGGAACATCGCCACCGCGCACCACAGCACCATGACGGGTAAGGAGATAAGCTCAAGCTTTAACGCCACCAGCCCGAGCGCCGAGCCCAGGATAGTGCCGCCGATACGCTCAAAGGCGCGCGGCACCACGTTGCCCCAGAACGAAATCGGCCCCATCACCACCACCAGAGTGATCAGAGGCCACGTCCCTTCCGGTACATTCAGCAAACGAACCAGCAAAAAGGTAAGGACAAAGGCCAGAGCAATTCGAATACCATGCACCACGCGATAGTGGCGATACAGACGGATTTCGAAAGGCTTAAGTGATTTATCAGCGCGCACAGACCTCTCCAGCAAGCAAACGGCGGCAGGAAGCAAAGGCCAATTGTAACTGCTTTTTCAATGTAAGCAGTACGCTAATGTAAAAAACCTTGTCCACTGCAGGGGTAAGCGCTTATTTCGCCACCCGTTCCACCGCGACATACATTTCGATGTCCCAGTAACCGTCCTGATTGCCGTCGTTGAGATAGACCTCAAAACAGGGTTTTTCCGCCAGCCGATACGCCTTGCTCTGCACCAGGCTATTGAAGAACGCCAGCCACGGCGTCGAGAAGTCGTGATTTTCCACCCGCGCGCTGGCGACTGCATACTCTCCCCCGGCAATCTCAGTGAGAATAACCCCTTCGCTGTTGGGCGGAATGACGAAATCGTCTGCTACGGTGACCACCGTATCGCAGCGCAGCTTCTCCGGTGGAACCTGATCGGGATTGTCATAGTAAACGGCCACCCACTCCTGTGCCGGAATCTGACGGCCGCTGACCCACGCCATAAGCTGCTCAAAACCCTGTTTAACGGTCTGCTCCCAGGGCCCCACCATATGAAAACCGGCAATGGTTCGTTTGCCGACGGACTTCACGCTGTAGTTCATATTGCCTCCACCAGTGATAACAACTGTATAAATGTACATATACTGTAGCCAGGTGATGCACATCAGTATGTGCGCTGATTCACAGAGTGGCCAATGAAGGGGGGCGAAAAATGAGCAAAAAAAACGCCCCGTGCGGGGCGTTGCGGTTACAGCGCGTGATGCAGATAATCGCTCATCCGCGAGAACACCCCGCCCTTGCCGACGCTTTCCAGCGTCACCAGCGGCCAGTGAGCGACCACTTTGTCGCCGTCATAGAGTGAGATTTCCCCGACCCGTTGATTTGCGGCAATTGGCGCCTCAAGATCTTTTTTATCCAGCACATATTTGGCTTTAATACGCGGCACTTCCGACTTCGGCAGCGCCAGCCAGAAATCCTGATCGGTACCCAGCTGGATTTGTTCTTTATCACCGTACCAGATACGTTCGCTGCCGACCTTTTTGCCCTTTTGCAGCACCTGAACGGTGTCGAAATTTTGCTGACCCCAGTGCAGCAGTTTTGCCGCCTGCTGTTCGCGCCCTTTCGGGCTATCGGCCCCCATCACTACGGCAATCAGGCGCCGCTGGCCGTCCACCGCGGAGGCAATCAGGTTAAAGCCGGCGCCGGAGGTATGCCCGGTCTTTAATCCATCAACATTCATGGTCTTATCCCACAGCAGCCCGTTCCGGTTCTGCTGGGTGATCCCGTTCCACGTCAGGCTTTTTTGGCTGTACATGTGATAAACGTCAGGCTCGCCGTGAATGATCGCCCGCGACAGCACCGCAAGATCGTACGCCGAGCTGTGTTGACCCGGCGCATCCAGGCCATGCACGGTTTCAAAGTGGGTATCCTGCAGATGCAGTTTTTTTACGTACTCATTCATCATGGCCACGAACTGCGGCTGGCCGCCCGCGACATAATCAGCCAGCGCCACGCAGGCATCATTGCCGGAGTCGACGATGAGGCCGCGGCTTAAATCCCGGACGCTGACCCGATCGCCGGCCTTAAGGAACATCAACGACGAGCCGTCAAAGACAGGGTTGCCTTTCGCCCAGGCGTCGCGGCCGACGGTCACAATATCGTCAAAGGAGATACGATGACTGTCGATGGCGCGATCGACGACGTATCCGGTCATGAGTTTGGTCAGGCTGGCAGGGTTGCGCTGCTGGTGTTCATTACCCGCAGTCAGGATCTGCCCGGTCGTGTAATCCATCAGTACCCAGGAGCCCGCCTGAATGGACGGTGGCGGCACGGTGACGGGGAAATCATTGGCAGCAAATGCGCAAGAAACGCTCGAAGCGAGCAAAGTTACAGCAATAAAAAAACGGCCTTTCAACGGCATATCCTCTAAATTGACAGATTCGCCGTCCTTTTTACGGAAGTTCTCCTTTCAAATCAGGGTTTAATTGCAAGAAAATATGACACGGCAAAAGCGCCGCGCAGCCAACGCCCTTCTGATGCCCAGGTAAATCGTTTACCATAACGGGTGCCAGCCACCATGGAAAATGAACAGATTATGCAAGATAGCGCCAACCAGCCCGGATTTTTATTCCACGATTACGAAACCTTCGGTACCCACCCTGCGCTCGATCGGCCGGCCCAGTTCGCCGCCATTCGCACCGATGCCGAACTGAATATCATCGGTGAGCCGGAGGTTTTCTACTGCAAACTGGCCGACGACTATCTGCCGCAGCCGCAGGCGGTGATGATAACCGGGATCACCCCGCAGGAAGCGAACGCCAAAGGCGATAATGAAGCCGCCTTTGCCCGCCGGATTCACGATCTGTTCACGGTGCCGAAAACCTGCATCGTTGGCTATAACAACGTGCGCTTCGATGATGAGGTCAGCCGGAATATTTTCTATCGTAACTTTTACGATCCCTACGCCTGGAGCTGGCAGCACGACAACTCTCGCTGGGATCTGCTGGATGTGATGCGCGCCTGTTACGCCCTGCGCCCGGAAGGGATCAACTGGCCGGAGAACGACGACGGACTGCCAAGCTTTCGCCTTGAGCATCTGACTGTCGCTAATGATATTGAACACAGCAACGCCCACGACGCGATGGCCGACGTTTACGCCACCATCGCCATGGCAAAACTGGTCAAAGCCCGGCAACCGCGTCTGTTTGACTATCTCTATAGTCATCGCAACAAGCGCAAGCTGGCGACGCTGATCGACGTTCCGCAAATGAAGCCGCTGGTCCATGTTTCCGGCATGTTCGGCGCGGCGCGCGGCAACACCAGTCTGGTGGCACCGCTGGCCTGGCATCCGGATAACCGCAATGCGGTGATCATGGTCGATCTGGCCGGCGATATGACGCCGCTGCTGGAACTGGATGCCGATACCCTACGCGAGCGTCTGTACACGCCAAAAGCCGATCTGGGCGAACTGGCGGCGGTACCGATTAAGCTGGTTCATCTCAACAAATGCCCGGTGCTGGCGCAGGATAATACGCTACGCCCGCAGGATGCCGACCGCCTGGGGATTAACCGCCAGCGCTGTCTGGATAACCTGCAGCTGTTGCGCAGTCATCCGCAGGTGCGGGAAAAAGCGGTGGCTATTTTCGCTGAAGCGGAGCCGTTTGTTCCCTCCGACAACGTCGATACTCAGCTCTATAACGGCTTTTTCAGCGATGCCGACCGCGCGGCGATGAAAATTGTGCTGGAAACCGAGCCGCGCAACCTGCCGGCGCTGGATATTACTTTTGCCGACAAACGGATCGAGCGTCTGCTGTTTAACTACCGCGCCCGCAACTTCCCCGGCAGCCTTGACGAGGCCGAGCAGCAGCGCTGGTTAGAACATCGTCGCGAGGTGTTTACGCCGGCGTTTTTGCAGGCCTATGCCGATGAGTTGCAGATGCTGTATCAACAGCATGAACAGGACAGTGAAAAGCTCGCGCAACTGAAGGCGCTGTGGCAATACGCGCAGGAGATTGTTTAATTTGCGGGAGCGCCCGGAGGCGGCGCTTGCTGCGCCCTGTCCGGGCGATAAAACCCAATACGGCACGCTCCCGTCTCCCGGGTGAGGCAAGAGCCACGACCCGGGAACGGTGATTTAGCCTTTGGCGCGGCTGGCGATAATCGCGTCAGCCACGTTGCGCGGGGCTTCCGCGTAGTGATGGAACTCCATACTGTAGGTCGCTCGTCCCTGCGACATCGAGCGCAGCGTAGTGGAATAGCCAAACATTTCAGCCAGCGGAACATCCGCGCGGATAATCTGGCTGCCGAATCGCTCTTCCATCCCCTGCACCATGCCACGACGAGAAGAGAGATCGCCCATAATATTCCCGGCATACTCTTCCGGCGTTTCCACCTCCACATGCATCACCGGTTCGAGAATCACCGGATCGGCTCTGCGCGCCCCCTCCTTGAAGCCAAAAATCGCCGCCATGCGGAAGGCCATTTCCGATGAGTCGACATCATGATACGAACCAAATGTCAGGGTCGCTTTGACATCGACAACCGGATAACCCGCCAGCACGCCGGTGCCCATCGCTTCACGCAAGCCTTTCTCCACCGAAGGAATGTACTCGCGTGGCACCACGCCGCCTTTCGTTGCGTCTTCAAACACAAAACCGCTCCCCGGCGCCAGCGGTTCGAGGGTCAGCACAACATGACCATACTGCCCTTTCCCGCCGGACTGACGGACAAATTTACCTTCCACCTCTTTCACCGTTTTACGCAGTGTTTCGCGGTAGGTGACCTGTGGACGGCCGATATTCGCCTCAACGCCAAACTCACGCTTCATCCGGTCGACGATAATTTCCAGGTGCAGTTCGCCCATCCCGGAAATAATCGTCTGTCCGGACTCTTCATCCGTATGCAGACGGAAAGAGGGATCCTCAGAGGCCAGGCGCTGTAGGGCAATCCCCATTTTCTCCTGATCCGCTTTGGTTTTCGGCTCAATCGCCAGCGAAATCACCGGCTCCGGGAACTCCATCCGTTCCAGGGTAATGATCGCATTCGGATCGCACAGGGTGTCGCCGGTGGTGACATCTTTCAACCCGACGCAGGCGGCAATATCCCCGGCATGCAGCTCATCCACTTCATGGCGATCGTTGGCATGCATCAGCACAATACGCCCGATGCGTTCTTTCTTGCCTTTGACCGGATTATAGACCGCATCGCCTTTTTTCAGGGTGCCGGAATAGACACGAATAAAGGTCAGCTGGCCGACGTACGGGTCGGTCATCAGTTTAAACGCCAGCGCCGAGAACGGTTCGTCGTCGCCAGGATGGCGTTCCGCCGGCAGCCCTTTCTCATCAACGCCGTCAATCGCCGGCACATCCTGCGGCGAAGGCATCAGTTCGATAACCGCATCCAGCATCCGCTGCACGCCTTTATTTTTAAAGGCGCTGCCGCACAGCACCGGCTGAATTTCGCCGCCGACGGTACGTTTACGCAGCCCGGCCACAATATCGGCCTCGCTCAGCTCGCCGCTCTCGAGATATTTATCCATCAGCTCATCGTTAGCTTCCGCCGCTGCGGAGACCATTTTTTCTCGCCACTGCCGGGCGGTTGCCAGCAGCTCGTCCGGTACCGGCGCATAGCTGAAAGTCATCCCCTGGGTTGCGTCATCCCATAAAATGGCGCGCATTTTGATGAGATCCACCACGCCGGTGAAATGCTCCTCGGCACCAACGGGGATTACGATCGGCACGGGATTCGCTTTCAGGCGGTCAATCATCATCTGCACGACGCGGAAGAAGTCGGCGCCCGGACGGTCCATTTTATTGACGAAGGCCAGCCGCGGAACGTGATATTTATTCGCCTGTCGCCACACGGTTTCCGATTGCGGCTGCACGCCGCCGACGGAGTCATAGACCATCACCGCACCATCCAGCACGCGCATCGAGCGCTCTACTTCGATGGTGAAATCCACGTGGCCCGGGGTATCGATAATATTGATACGATGCGGCTCGAAGCTACGGTCCATGCCGGGCCAGAAGCAGCTCACCGCAGCGGAAGTAATCGTAATTCCGCGCTCTTGCTCCTGCGCCATCCAGTCAGTGGTTGCCGCGCCATCGTGTACTTCACCCAGTTTGTGGCTCATTCCGGTGTAAAACAGAATGCGCTCGGTGGTGGTGGTTTTACCGGCATCGATATGCGCGGAGATACCGATGTTGCGATAACGTTCGAGAGGGATGGGTCGGGGCATGATGCGTCCTTAGTCATTTTGACTGTCAGTAAGCGGCCAAATGGTGCCGCAGAGTGGTTAACTGCCGTCATCATAGTACAACTGTACGAGTATATTCGAACTATTTTTGCTATTACTGTCATTGGTGAAGCGACGGCTTGCACGCGTGGCGTTAGACCCTCAGTTTGGATATATTAGCTGCCAGCCGCCGATACGGGCCGCGACTCCCGGGAGCCACGCAACCGCCGACACAGGATTATTATGATCGCCAATCACCCCGAACGTGAACACATTCGCCTGGAAAATGTTCTTTTTGCCCTTGGTAACCCGATGCGCCTGGAGATCGTTCGCATCCTGGCCGACGGCAGCGAGCAGAGCTGTAACGCATTGCGTCATGAAGACATCGCCAAGTCGACGATGACCCACCACTGGCGCGTCCTGCGCGATAGCGGCGTCATCTGGCAGCGCCCTCAGGGGCGGGAGAATATGATTTCCCTGCGCCGGGAGGATCTCGACGCGCGCTTTCCCGGGCTGCTGGATGCGCTTCTGAAGGTGATGTAGGAAGGCGTGATTCGGGTTATCAGCCGCAGTCAGGCCGGGAACGGCAGAGGACAAAAACAAAAAAGCCGGAGGTTTCCCTCCGGCTTTTTTAATCACAACGGGCGATGGTTACGCTACGTCTTCGTACTGCGGTACCGGGTTGCGGAAGCTTTTGGTCACGCAGGCCAGGTACACCAGACCAATACCGCCCCAGATCAGGCCCAGAATCATTGAGCTCTCTTCCAGGTTAATCCACAGCGCACCCACGGTCAGGGCGCCGCACACCGGCAGGATCAGGTAGTTAAAGTGATCTTTCAGCGTCTTGTTACGCTTTTCACGGATCCAGAACTGGGAGATGACCGACAGGTTAACGAAGGTAAATGCCACCAGCGCACCAAAGTTAATCAGCGCCGTCGCCGTCACCAGGTCGAATTTAATCGCCAGCAGAGCAATCGCGCCAACCAGCAGCACGTTCCACGCCGGAGTACGCCATTTCGGGTGTACGTAGCCGAAGAAACGGGTCGGGAACACGCCATCGCGGCCCATGACGTACATCAGACGAGAAACGCCTGCATGCGCGGCCATGCCGGAAGCCAGCACGGTCACGCTGGAGAAGATCAGCACGCCCCACTGGAAGGTTTTACCCGCGACGTACAGCATAATTTCAGGCTGCGATGCGTCCGGATCTTTAAAGCGCGAGATATCCGGGAAATAGAGCTGCAGGAAGTAAGAGGCACCGATGAAAATCAGGCCGCCAATCAACGCAGTCAGGAAGATAGCCTTCGGAATCACGCGCTCAGCGTCTTTGGTCTCTTCAGACAGCGAAGAGATGCCATCGAAGCCCAGGAACGAGAAGCACAGAATGGTCGCACCGGTAATCATCGGCACCACGTGCGCCCCTTCAGACCAGAACGGACGGGTGCTGGTCAGTGTGCCTGCGCCTTCGCCGTGCATCACGCCGTAGATAATCAGGCCAACAATCACCGCCACGATCCCCATCTGCAGGATAACGATCAGGGTGTTGAAGTTTGCTACGGTCTTGATGCTGCGCAGGTTAGAGATGGTCATAAAGGCCACCAGCGCGACAACGAAGATCCACGAAGGAATAGAAGGCACCAGCGCTTCAAAGTAAATTTTGGCCAGCAGAATGTTGATCATCGGCATGAACAGATAGTCCAGCAGCGATGACCAGCCCACCATAAAGCCCACGGCCGGGCTGATGGATTTCTGAGCGTAGGTGTAAGCGGAACCCGCTGACGGGAAACGACGAACCAGTTTACCGTAGCTGAGTGCCGTAAAGAGAATGGCGATCAACGCGAAGGCGTAAGCCGTCGCGACGTGACCGTCGGTCAAACCAGAGACGATACCAAACGTATCGAACAGCGTCATCGGCTGCATATAGGCCAGGCCCATCATTACAACCGGAATCAACGTAAGCGTTTTACGTAATTCCACGCGAGAGGTTTTTGGAGTAGCGTTATGCGACATGGTGGTTATCCCCTTTTACGGCGAAGGCCAGCGCGTAAGCAAAAAATTGCCCCATTTTAGTGTATTCCTCAGCGACAACGACTGTCGGTTTTTAGTAAATATCTATCCGGTACGAAGCCCGGCCTCTTGGTATTGAATGATGTGTCTTTAAAGCAAAAAAATAACCGACACTTTAAAAAAGCGTCGGCTAGTTTCTATTTTTTCAGGCCGCGTATTTTGCAACACTTACTGGCCAAATGACAAGATGTTGAAGCGGCAAATCGTCGCCACAATTACTTAACAGATTAATATTTATACAATTTTAATATCATAGATCGTATGGATAGCATTATTTGCTAAAATCTCGCTGCGCCACCATGCGCAAGAGAGCCCGGCGGCGTCTTCATTCCAGCCAAGCCATGCCCGATGCGCGGGTAAATGAGAGGCCACCTCTTTCTCTATCAGCTCACCGCTTTCCAGCTGATCCTGCACCAGATACCTGGGCACATACCCCCATCCGAGCCCCGCGCTAATCAACATCAGCTGGCCGGCAAAATCGTACGTCACGAGGCTTTCCTGATCGTCAACCGGCGGCCATTCTCCCCCGCTGACGATAGCCCGATAGTGTTTCATCGCCCGCCAGCTTAGCGGCGCATCCATTTTTGCCAGCGGATGCTGCGGCGCGATAACAAAGATGTGCGCCAGCTCGCCCAGCGGGCTAAAACCATAGCCGACGAGCGCCGGCGGGTCGCTTAAGACCCCTACGACGATATCAGCCCGCCCTTCCACCAGCGCATTCCAGCCGCTGGCCGGCGTATCGCGGACAAAACGCAGTCGGGCAGCGGTATGCTGCTGATAGAAGCGGCTCACCAGAGGCGCCAGTAAAAAGAAGGGAAAGGTGTTATCCACCGCCAGCACCAGCGCATTTTCCCAGCCCTGATGCAGTTTAATCGCCTGTTTTTCCAGCTCGCGGACGGTATGCAGAACTTCGCGCCCCTTTTCCAGCAGCATCTGTCCGGTGGGGGTAAAGCGCGCCCGATGGCCGCTGCGGTCAAGCAGCTGAATATTGAGATCGCTTTCCAGTTTATGAATGGTATAGCTCAGCGCAGAAGGCGTTTTGTACAGCTTTGCCGACGCCGCGGCAAAGCTCCCCTCTTTTTCCAGCGCATCCAGAATGACGAGCACATCCAGCAGTGGTTTCATCGCCGCCCCCTTAGGTTCGCGATTCCCCGCTGGCGGATTACTCCATCGGCATCACCAGCGGATCGGGGTACTGATAGTCAAACCCCAGTTCATAGCAGATACGGTTACCATCAATAATTTTTCCGCTGCCGCCGTTTGGGCTATCGGCAAACACCGGGGCCGGTAAGCCAAGTTCACGGGCCATTTGCGGATAGAACACGCCGCGCGCCGGATGTTTGGGCGCACATATATTATAGATGTGTCCGCCCTTCGGAGCCTGCAGCAGCAGCTCGATTGCTGAAATGACATCCTGCTGGTGTACCAGGTTCACGCCGTGCTGACCGTCCGGCGCGGACTTCCCGGCAAAGAAACGCCCGGGATGACGAGAGGGCCCTACCAGTCCGGCCAGACGCAAAATATCCACCGAGGTACCCGGAAGGTTGTGCAGCCAGTCCTCCAGCTCCTTCAACACCCTGCCGCTGGCGGTTTGCGGATCGCGCGGCGAATTTTCTTTTAACGTCCCGCTGGCATTGCCGTATACGGAAGTGGAACTGGTGAAGACGATCCGCGGGATATGGTAGGCCAGCGCCGTATCGACAAGCTCCTGTACCGCCTGCAGATAAAAATCCTCCCCGGGCCCGCTGCGGCGAGCCGGCAGCGTAATCACCAGCGCATCCACGTTCATCAATGCATCCAGATCTTCGGCATCGCAGACCAGCTGCGGCTCCAGGCGTAACGGAAAGCTGTCGATACCGCACATCCTCGCCGCCTCCACGCCGTCCTGGGTGGTTTTGCTGCCGGTAACCTGCCATCCCCGCGCGCTCAATGACAAAGCGAGCGGCATGCCCAGCCATCCTAAACCGACAATTGCGACCTTTTTCATACCTGGCTCCTGACTCTTTCGCTGTGCTGACTTAAGGCTACGCCAGCCAGCGGCAACTGACAATTTCTTCAGTGAAGATGAAATGAATTAATGATGGTAAAAAGCCCTTGCTTTCTGCGCTTGAAGTGGTTTAGGTTAAAAGGCATCAAATGCATAGTCATTCAAAGAGAATTTTATGAACAGCGTTCAATTTAAACACCATCATCATCACCATCATCCTGACTAGTCTTTCAGGCGATGTGTGCTGGAAGACGTTTAGATCTTCCAGAGGTGCATGAGCGCGAATAGAGCCCCCGGAAGATTTACTTCCGGGGGCTTTTTTTTGAACCAAATTCGGACAGATTCAGACAGGAATTAAGAGGAAACAAGAATGTTAGACAACAGCCGTTTACGCATAGCTATTCAAAAATCAGGCCGCCTGAGTGAAGATTCACGCGAATTACTGAGCCGTTGTGGCATTAAAGTGAATTTGCACACCCAGCGTCTGATTGCGCTGGCGGAAAATATGCCGATCGACATTCTGCGTGTCCGCGATGACGATATCCCGGGCCTGATTATGGACGGCGTGGTGGATCTGGGCATCATTGGCGAGAACGTGCTGGAAGAAGAGCTGCTGAGCCGTCGCGCTCAGGGTGAAGACCCGCGCTATTTCACTCTGCGTCGTCTTGATTTTGGCGGCTGCCGCCTGTCGCTGGCCACTCCGGCGGATGAACGCTGGGACGGCCCGGCGTCGCTGGACGGCAAACGTATTGCCACCTCCTACCCGCACCTGCTGAAGCGCTACCTCGATCAGAAAGGCATCTCCTTTAAATCCTGTCTGCTGAACGGTTCCGTTGAAGTCGCCCCGCGCGCTGGCCTGGCCGACGCCATTTGCGACCTGGTCTCCACCGGCGCGACCCTGGAGGCCAACGGTCTGCGCGAAGTGGAAGTGATGTTCCGCTCTAAAGCCTGCCTGATTCAGCGCGATGGCGAAATGGCCGATGCCAAACAGCAGCTAATCGACCGCCTGCTGACCCGTATTCAGGGGGTGATTCAGGCGCGCGAATCCAAATACATCATGATGCACGCCCCGACCGAACGTCTGGAGGAAGTGGTGGCCCTGCTGCCTGGCGCTGAGCGCCCGACCATTCTGCCGCTGGCAGGTGACAAACAGCGCGTTGCCATGCACATGGTCAGCAGCGAAACCCTGTTCTGGGAAACCATGGAAAAACTGAAAGCGCTGGGTGCCAGCTCCATTCTGGTACTGCCCATCGAGAAAATGATGGAGTAATCCACGGGGAACAGGCCCGACGGGTCTGTCTCAGAGATTAGACAGGGGAAACGACCATGAGCTTCAATACCATCATCGACTGGAACAGCTGTAGCGCACAACAGCAGCAGCAGCTCTTAATGCGCCCGGCGATTTCTGCCTCCGACAGCATCACCCGCACGGTGGCGGACATTCTTGATAACGTCAAAAACAATGGCGACGCGGCGCTGCGTGAATACAGCGCAAAGTTTGATAAAACCGACGTCAAAACGCTGCAAGTCAGCGAAGAAGAGATTGCCGCCGCCGGCGCGCGCCTCAGCGATGAGCTGAAACAAGCCATGGCGGTCGCGGTCAGCAATATCGAGACCTTCCACAACGCGCAAAAACTGCCGGGTGTGGATGTGGAGACGCTGCCGGGCGTACGTTGCCAGCAGGTGACTCGCCCTATCGCCTCCGTCGGCCTCTATATTCCCGGCGGTTCTGCGCCGCTGTTCTCGACGGTACTGATGCTGGCGACGCCGGCGCGCATCGCGGGATGTCAGCAGGTGGTTCTGTGCTCGCCGCCGCCGATTGCCGATGAGATTCTTTACGCGGCCCAGCTTTGCGGCGTGCGCACAATCTTCAACGTCGGCGGCGCTCAGGCGATTGCCGCCCTCGCTTTCGGCACCGAGTCGGTGGCAAAAGTTGATAAAATTTTTGGCCCGGGCAACGCCTTCGTCACCGAAGCCAAGCGCCAGGTCAGCCAGCGGCTGGACGGCGCGGCGATTGATATGCCGGCGGGACCGTCGGAAGTGCTGGTGATTGCCGACGGCGGCGCGACGCCGGACTTTGTCGCCTCTGATCTGCTGTCGCAGGCGGAGCACGGCCCGGATTCTCAGGTGATCCTGCTGACGCCGGATGCGGCGATGGGGCAACAGGTCGCCCGCGCCGTTGAGCGCCAGCTGGCGGAGCTGCCGCGTGCGGAGACCGCCCGGGAAGCGCTCTCGGCCAGCCGTATTATCGTGGCCCGCGATCTCGCCCAGTGCGTAGAAATCTCCAACCAGTACGGTCCGGAACACCTGATTATCCAGACCCGTAACGCCCGTGAACTGGTTGACAGCATTACCAGCGCCGGTTCGGTGTTCCTCGGCGACTGGTCGCCGGAGTCCGCCGGTGATTATGCCTCCGGCACCAACCACGTGCTGCCGACCTATGGCTATACCGCCACCTGTTCAAGTCTGGGACTGGCGGACTTCCAGAAACGAATGACCGTGCAGGAGCTGTCGCGCGAAGGTTTTGCCGCCCTCGCCTCGACCATTGAGATCCTCGCCGCCGCAGAGCGCCTGACCGCCCACAAAAATGCCGTTACGCTGCGCGTTGCAGCCCTTAAGGAGCAAGCATGAGCATCGAAGATTTAGCCCGCGCTAACGTGCGCGATCTGACGCCTTATCAGTCTGCTCGCCGTCTGGGCGGCAAAGGCGATGTCTGGTTGAACGCCAATGAATTCCCGACCGCCGTCGAATTTCAGCTGACCCAGCAGACGCTGAACCGCTATCCGGAATGCCAGCCCAAGGCGGTGATTGAGAATTATGCCCGCTATGCCGGCGTTAAGCCGGAGCAGGTTCTGGTCAGCCGCGGCGCCGATGAAGGTATCGAGCTGCTGATCCGCGCCTTCTGCGAACCGGGACAAGATGCGGTGCTCTATTGCCCGCCAACCTACGGCATGTACAGCGTCAGCGCCGAAACCATCGGCGTAGCCTGTCGTACCGTGCCGGCCCTGAGCGACTGGCAGCTCGATCTGCCCGGTATTGCCGCCAATCTCGACGGTGTGAAGGTGGTTTTTGTTTGCAGCCCCAATAACCCGACCGGACAGATTATCAATCCCGACGACATGCGTAAGCTGCTGGAGATGACCCGCGGGAAGGCGATCGTGGTGGCCGATGAAGCCTATATCGAATTCTGCCCGCAGGCGACGCTGGCCGGCTGGCTGAGCGACTATCCGCACCTGGTGGTGCTGCGCACGTTGTCAAAAGCCTTTGCCCTCGCCGGGCTGCGCTGTGGGTTTACCCTCGCGAACGCCGAGGTGATTAGCCTGTTAATGAAGGTCATCGCCCCCTACCCGCTGTCAACGCCGGTAGCCGACATTGCCGCCCAGGCGCTCAACGAGCAGGGTATCGCCGCGATGCGCGCGCACGTGGCGCAGATTCTCGACGAGCGCGAGTATCTGATCGGCCAGCTGCGCGGTATCCCGTGCGTTGAACAGGTCTTTGACTCCGAGACTAACTATGTCCTCGTGCGCTTTAAAGCGTCCAGCGCAGTGTTTAAATCTTTGTGGGATCAGGGCATTATCTTACGAGACCAGAATAAACAACCCTCATTAAGCGGCTGTTTGCGTATCACTATCGGTACCCGTGCAGAGAGCCAGCGCGTGATTGACGCTTTGACTGCGGAGAATGTATGACCCAGAAGTTTCTCTTTATTGACCGTGACGGTACGCTGATTTCCGAGCCACCGGTTGATTTTCAGGTAGACCGCTTTGAAAAGCTGGCCTTTGAGCCGCAGGTGATCCCGGCCCTGCTGAAACTGCAGCAGGAAGGTTACAAACTGGTGATGATCACCAATCAGGACGGTCTGGGGACCGACAGTCTGCCGCAGGCGGAGTTTGACGGCCCGCACAATCTGATGATGCAGGTGTTCTCTTCCCAGGGCGTCAGTTTCGACGACGTGCTGATTTGTCCGCATCTGCCGGCTGACAACTGCGAATGCCGCAAGCCGAAAACCCAGCTGGTCCTGCCGTGGCTGGAAGAAGGCGTCATGGATAAAGCTCACAGCTATGTTATCGGCGATCGCGCCACCGACATCCAGCTGGCGGATAACATGGGCATTACTGGCCTGCGCTATGATCGCGAGACGCTGAACTGGCCGACTATCTGCGAACAGCTGACTCGCCGCGACCGCTATGCCCACGTTGAGCGCAACACCAAAGAGACCCAGGTGGATGTCAAAGTCTGGCTGGATCGCGAAGGCGGCAGCAAAATCCACACCGGCGTCGGCTTCTTCGATCATATGCTCGATCAAATCGCCACCCACGGCGGCTTCCGTCTTGAAATTAACGTTGGCGGCGACCTCTATATTGACGATCACCACACCGTGGAAGATACCGGTCTGGCGCTGGGCGAGGCGTTGAGGCTGGCGCTGGGCGATAAGCGCGGGATCAACCGTTTTGGGTTTGTGCTGCCGATGGACGAATGTCTGGCCCGCTGCGCGCTGGATATTTCCGGTCGCCCGCACCTGGAATATAAAGCCGACTTCGCCTATCAGCGCGTCGGCGATCTGAGCACCGAGATGGTTGAGCACTTCTTCCGCTCGCTCTCCTACACCATGGCGGTCACGCTGCACCTGAAAACGAAGGGCAAGAACGACCATCATCGCGTCGAAAGCCTGTTTAAGGCCTTTGGCCGTACGCTGCGTCAGGCCATTCGCGTGCAGGGCGATACGCTGCCCTCGTCGAAAGGAGTCCTGTGATGAACGTGGTGATCCTCGACACCGGCTGCGCCAACCTCAATTCGGTAAAGTCGGCAATCGGCCGCCACGGCTACGAGCCGGCGGTCAGCCGCGATCCAGATGTGGTGCTGCGCGCCGATAAACTGTTTTTACCCGGCGTCGGTACCGCGCAGGCGGCCATGGACCAGATTCGCGAACGCGAGCTGATTGAGCTGGTGAAAGCCTGCACCCAGCCGGTGCTCGGCATCTGCCTCGGCATGCAGCTGCTGGGGCGGCGTAGCGAAGAGAGCAACGGCGTGGATTTGCTGGGCATTATCGAAGAAGACGTGCCTAAAATGACCGACCACGGGCTGCCGCTGCCGCATATGGGCTGGAACCGGGTCTATCCGAAAGCCGGGAACCGTCTGTTCCGCGGTATCGATGACGGCGCTTATTTTTATTTCGTTCACAGCTATGCCATGCCGGTGAATCCTTACACCATCGCCCAGTGTCATTATGGCGAGCCGTTCACCGCGGCGGTACAGAAAGATAACTTTTTTGGCGTCCAGTTCCACCCGGAACGCTCGGGCAGCGCCGGCGCGCAGCTGCTGAAAAACTTCCTGGAGATGTGATGATCATTCCTGCTTTAGATTTAATTGACGGCACGGTTGTCCGTCTCCATCAGGGCGATTACGGTCAGCAGCGCGACTACGGCAACGATCCGCTGCCGCGCCTGCAGTCGTACGCGGCGCAAGGGGCCGAAGTGCTGCATCTGGTCGACCTGACCGGCGCGAAAGACCCGGCCAGGCGCCAGATCCCGCTGCTGAAAACGCTGGTGGCCGGCGTGAACGTACCGGTGCAGGTTGGCGGCGGCGTGCGGACGGAAGAAGATGTGGCGGCCCTGCTTGCCGCAGGCGTGGCGCGCGTGGTGGTGGGTTCGACGGCGGTGAAATCGCCGGAAGTGGTAAAAGGCTGGTTTAAGCGTTTTGGCCCGCAGCATCTGGTGCTGGCGCTGGACGTGCGTATCGACGCGGAAGGCAACAAGCAGGTGGCAGTGAGCGGCTGGCAGGAAAACTCCGGCGTGACGCTGGAAGAGCTGGTGGAGAGCTATCAATCCGTCGGGCTGCAGCACGTCCTGTGCACCGATATCTCTCGCGATGGCACTCTGGCGGGGTCCAACGTCGCGCTGTATGAAGAAGTGTGCGCCCGCTATCCGCAGGTGGCCTTTCAGTCTTCTGGCGGTATCGGCGATCTGCAGGATATTGCCGCGCTGCGCGGAACCGGTGTGCGCGGCGTGATTGTCGGTCGCGCGCTGCTGGAAGGTAAATTTAATGTAACGGAGGCCATTCAATGCTGGCAAAACGGATAATCCCCTGCCTCGACGTTCGTGACGGCCAGGTAGTGAAAGGCGTGCAGTTCCGTAATCACGAAATCATCGGCGATATCGTCCCGCTGGCGAAACGCTATGCCGACGAAGGCGCTGATGAGCTGGTGTTCTACGATATCACCGCCTCCAGCGACGGCCGCGTCGTCGATAAAAGCTGGGTGTCGCGGGTAGCGGAAGTGATCGATATTCCTTTCTGCGTCGCGGGCGGAATTAAATCCCTCGACGATGCGGCGCAGATTCTCTCCTTCGGCGCCGACAAGATTTCGATTAACTCCCCGGCGCTGGCCGATCCGACGCTGATTACCCGTCTGGCCGATCGTTTTGGCGTGCAGTGTATTGTGGTGGGTATCGACACCTGGTTTGATGCCGAGAGCGGTAAATATCACGTTAACCAGTACACCGGCGATGAGAGCCGCACGCGCGTGACTCAGTGGGAGACTCTCGACTGGGTGCAGGAAGTCCAGAAACGTGGCGCCGGCGAGATCGTGCTGAACATGATGAATCAGGATGGCGTGCGTAACGGCTACGATCTTGAGCAGTTGCGCAAAGTCCGCGCCGTCTGCCACGTACCGCTTATCGCCTCCGGCGGCGCCGGCACCATGGAGCACTTCCTTGAAGCCTTCCGCGACGCCAACGTCGACGGTGCGCTGGCGGCGTCGGTGTTCCACAAGCAGATTATTAATATTGGTGAACTAAAAACGTACCTGGCAGCACAGGGCGTGGAGATTAGGGTATGTTAACTGAACAGCTGGACTGGGAAAAAACCGACGGCATGATGCCGGCCATCGTACAGCACGCCATCTCCGGCGAAGTCCTGATGCTGGGCTATATGAATCAGGATGCGCTGGCGAAGACCGAAGAGAGCGGTAAAGTGACCTTTTATTCGCGGACCAAACAGCGTCTGTGGACCAAAGGGGAAACCTCCGGCAACTTTCTCAACGTGGTGAGCATTACGCCGGATTGCGACAACGATACCCTGCTGGTGCTGGTTAACCCAATCGGTCCGACCTGCCATAAAGGCACATCAAGCTGCTTCGGTGACGCCGGCCACCAGTGGCTGTTCCTGTATCAGCTGGAGCAACTGCTGGCCGAGCGTAAGCATGCGGATCCGCAAAGCTCATATACCGCGAAGCTGTACGCCAGCGGTACCAAGCGTATTGCGCAAAAGGTCGGGGAAGAAGGCGTGGAAACCGCGCTGGCCGCGACGGTGCATGACCAGTTCGAACTGAAGAACGAAGCGTCGGATCTGATGTATCACCTGCTGGTACTGCTGCAGGATCAGGGGCTGGATTTGACGGCAGTGGTCGAGAACCTGCGTAGCAGGCATAAATAAATCGATGAAGGGAGGGGATTCCCCCTCCCCTTTTAAGCGTCGCAACGCGACTCCGGCGACAGCGCACTAATCAGTCAACTACCGTTCAATAAAATCCAAACCATAATTAACTTATTTTGGCAATCTGACGCTTTAATGCCCGATAGAGAGGATAATCGATAAATCGGGCATAAATATAGGCAATGAATATTGAGGCAAATGCCGCTAATGATATCGATACCCAAGCATTCTCAGCGTCAAAAATGAATCCGGATACGATAACCAGCTCATGCAATAAATATAAAGGGAAACTAATATAACCGAGAAATAAGAATAAATTTGAGGTGAAAACTCTCTTTATTAGTTGATTATCAGGAAGGTGATCGATGAAGAGCATCGGGATAAATGCAACGAATAAAAAGTAATCCAGTCGGCTATGGTTCATAGCATATACGCCAACGATCGATACGACAGCCGCAGCGGTAATAAAAAATGCCATAAATTTTTCTTTCATCAGACACTTAAAATACTCTGTCTGTGATAAAGAAAAAAACAATGAACCAATCAGCATTGACAGCATTGCTGTCAGCATTGATGGGGGTATCCCTGATGGATGTTTATGCCACAGGAAAATAAAAAACAATCCTGCAACAACAGCGCGAGTCATATTTCCTAATCGCGTAAAGATCAGAGGAATTAAAAGCGATACCCAGAATTCAATACTGATACTCCACGATGGTTCATTGACTAACTTGAAGTCATGCCAATAAAGACCATGAAGAAATAATATATTTTTTAATATCACGCTAATAGAAAAAACATCCGGGCTGGAAACGTAGCCGCCATGGTGCGCATTATAGTAATAAATGGCTACCATCAGCATCGTCGACAGAAAATGAAGCGGCCATAATCGGGCAAATCGTGTAAGAACGTATTTGAAAAAGTTTCCTGATGCGTGGGCATAGGTTAGAACAAAGCCGCTCATGATGAAAAAATATACCACACACAGATAGGCACCGCTAAATGGTCTGACTTGCGGCCAACCCATAAAGCTGCCAAACATATGGCTGAGCATGACCATACCCGCCAATATCCCACGAGTGCCATCAATGGCATCAAATCTGTTAACAGACAATCTACACCCCATATTCCAATGAGTAAAACTACATTCTTTTAGAAGAAAGAATTTATTAGTAATAAAAAGAATAGCTATCAATATTCAAAGGTGATTACTGCCCAATAGGAAAAATTTTAAAGGCAGGAAGTCACAAAAAACACAAGTACACACATCGAAATTTTACTGCCCCCAGTAAAACTCGACAAAAAATCTATTACTCTCTAGCTAATAAATCATTAATCTAACAGGAATAGAGACTCGCAAATCATGTGACCACGAGCTCTTTTATTTAACGAAAAAACATCTTTATTGAAAATAACAAGATCACTGACAAAGAAGTGAAACTTGCTTAACTTCTTTTTGAAATTATTTAAAAAAACGTCTTACCACTCGTAGCGGCTTAGTCAACTTCCAGGATAAAGAAGAGATTAAATTTTTGTGATGCTGATAAATTTCATTGAACTCTTGCTGTTTGATAGTCATTTCATGATGCATATCATTATTTTTGTCGGTTAACTGACGAATATTCTGTTCCTGTTCAGTTACCCGCTCTTCAATCTCATGCAATTGATTATGCAATATCGCATTTTCATCCTTTTGCCCGGCGAATGAGTGGGTAAGCGTCTCAACTTCTTGCTGTAATGCGGAGCTCCTGGCCTGGAAAAACTCAAGTTCCTTCAGAACCCGATCTTTAAGTGAGAATAGGTACTCTTCAGCTGACAGCGTGGTGATCCTATGATGGGCGGCGGCGATAAATTCATCATAAAAATCATCACTCTTTGCATCCAGGGCAACAACAAACTCTTTCACTTGCTGATAAAACGGGTGAAATGCCGGACCAGAAATCGTGTTTAAATGCCACTCAAGGAACACGACAACATAGTTTTTATAATCTCTGAGACGGTGTTCCATCATCCCCTGCTGACAGATAAACGCTTTAAGCGCCACCAATGCTTCAACAGCACAGCGGTGCGACTCTGCTCGCGTGGCGGATAGGGATTCACTACGGTTGATGGTATGAGAAATTAACGTTTCATTTAAGACCGAAATTCTGTTCGCCATGAGCATAAATGCGCAGACGAAGAAAAGATCGTTGGTCGTCCTGATTTCCTGAAAACGAAGCTGATGACTAGTAATAAATTGACGCCTGAGAAGCTTGTCCCATGGCCACCAGACAAAGGTGCGGAAAAAGTCAGAGGGAATATCCTGGGATGAAAAAAACTTGAGATCAGGTAACAGCTCCTGGCGCACTGACCACGGCATCGGAGCATAAACCTGCAAGGCGGGATCAAAAGACTGGCTGCGACAGATAACGACATCCGCTTGTATATCGCTAGCACGTGCGTACATGCGCTCCAACATCATGTTATCGGCATAATCGTCGTCATCAAGAAAAATAACGTACTCACCGGTAGCAGCATCCAACCCGATGTTTCTTGAGCCTCCCCCACCAAGATTTGTCCTGTTGTTAATGACTCTAATTCGTGAATCAGTTTCAGCCAGCGCCGAGACAATCTCTAAGGTATTATCGTCAGAACAATCGTTGACAATAATGATTTCAATATCATTTAATGTTTGCGACAAAACAGTGCACAATGTGTCGGAAATATATCCCGCCGCATTGTGCACAGGGATAATAACGGAAACAGCTATACTCTCTTTTTCAGACATGCAATCACCTTGACGCTTAGCTTATAAACGCAATTATATTTATTTATGGGTAGCGTTTAATTTGTAGGTTGCCAGTTTATTAAGGATGGGTAAGATGAAAGCGACTGAGCTTCATCAAAAATTACTCTTCAACAACATCACGATATGTTTTTAATGTTTTATTAATGATCATCACGCTCGAGAATTTATCTTGAATGCGTTTTCTGCCATTGATACCCATTGCGACGCGCGTTTCTGGGTTATCCAACAGGAAACCGAGTTTCTCCGCTAATTCCTCGACAGATTTACTTTTTACAATCAACCCATTATCGTTATTGATAATTAAGCTATCGCAGCCACCAACATCATAAGCGATACAAGCGCGCCCGACAGAGGAAGCTTCCAGCAAGATACGCGGTACGCCTTCGGCGTAGACCGACGGCAAAGCAACGATATTTGATTCTTCAATTAAATCAAATACATTAGAGCAATGACCGAGCCAGTTAATCACGCCTTCGCTTTGCCACTTCTGTATCGTCGCCAGCGGAATTGCGTCTTTATCATTCTCAACTAAAATACCGGCAACATTCAGCGTAAAGTGAATATTTTTATTACTCAGTATTTTTTTGGCTTCAATCAGGTCACCCAGTCCTTTACTCCACAGCATACGGCTGGCAAAAAGGACGACCGGAATATCACGCTGCTGCTCCAGAGAGTATTTGTAAATCTCTGGATTAATACCCGCGCCATCAATAACAATAGTCTGTTTGTAATCGATACCAACCAGATCGGCAAGTTTAGCTCTGTCTTTATCATGTTCGAACATAAACAAACTGCATTTGTTACTGGCGATATATTTATATGCCATAACAGTAAAACTTCGCAGCAGCTTAAGACAGGCAGACTCTGCGGAAAATACTCGGCCCAAACCGACAAAACTCAGAATAACAGGACGATGGGTACTTTTAGCCAGAAAACCGCCGATCAAACAGGGCTTGATGGTAATGCAGTGCAATAAATCTGGGTTGATGTTTTGAATAATTTTCCGAGCTTTAGAAAAGGCCCGAAAGAAAATCAAAACGTTGAATGATTGGGCGACAAGTGGAATGTTATGGCAAACAAAACCTAATGTCCTGAATTTTTCCGCTATTTTATCATCGACAAAATGGCTAATAATGTGAATCTCATAACCGGCATCTCGGGCGGCAATTGCACGATCGGTCCAATGCAAATCAAAATACCAATCCGAATTTATGAAATAACACAGTTTTTTCATTGCTATGTCCACTTAGTGAAACTTACCGCTGATTCCTTTTACACCATGTACAATCCCACGGCATAAAAACTTTAGATATACCCATTTCCGGCGCTGCACAGGGAATATGGTGATATACTTACACAGGCGCAAAAGGATTGATGAACTACTAAAAATTTCCACTTCCGTGAATATTCTCTTAGCCAAAATCAAGTTCCGACAAAGATAGTAAACCTTCCACTCTGGCGATATAACCTTTCCCTGAATACTCACGTCATGAGTAAAAACAAGTTCCGGTTGATAAGTGATTTTCTCGCCACTTAAAGTTAATTGATAACCAAAATAGAGATCATCAAAATAAAGGAAAAGTTCATCATAAATATGATGAAGGTGCTCATTCAAGACTTCACGCTTAATGATCATGCCAACAAATGAAACGGTTTGCACCAGCATTTTCTTATTATCTGGTACATATCGTTGGGGATGTTTGATATATTGCAAGGTATCACTAAACGAGGTCGGGACTTTTGCAAATGGAACATTCATCGCGCATGTCCGGCCCTGTAAATCTTTAACTAAAGCCGTAAAAACACGACAATCTTCTTTATTTATCGTCGCGAACTTATCAAGAATATCACTTTGCGGATAAGCATCATCGTCATAAAAGAAGACCCAATCGCTATCAACAGAACTGCATATATATTGACTACCGGCCTTAAACCCGCCGGCCCCCCCGTTATTACTGGCCAGATTTAAGACAATGACTCGGGGATCAGTGATTGTCTGCAGCCAGTCAGAGGTCCCATCCGTGGACCCATTATTGACAATAACGATAGAGGTAAAGTGCAGCTTAACAGTTTCAGCAACCGTCTTTTTTAGCTTCTCAAGACGGTTGAAAGTGACTATTAGTGCAGTATGTTTCATCGTACATCGGCCACAAATACAGGCATTGCTTCGTCATTGGACAATGAAGACAGGTATTTATCGGCCGTTTTTAAGGCTTCTGCAATCGTTACATCCATATCAAGATAGCGATATGTCCCTAAGCGTCCGACGAAAGTAATATTTTTCTCACCTTCCGCCAGTGATAGATATTTATCCAGCAGAGCCATCTCGCCCATCTGGCGGATTGGATAGTAAGGAATATCATTTTCACCGCAGGCGCGACTATATTCTTTATAACATACGGAGCCTTCGTGGTTTTCCCACGGGGAAAAATATTTATGTTCGGTAATGCGCGTATACGGGACATCAACTGAGCAATAGTTCATGACCGCACAGCCCTGATAATCACCTTGCCAGGTAAATCGCTCAAAGTCCAGAGTACGGTAGCCAAGACGCCCATGCTGGTATGAATAGAAGGCGTCTAACGGCCCGCTATAAAATACATGATCATAACTTTCGCGATTTTCAGCCGCAAACTCACGCTGTAATTGCAGAGTGATATTTTCATGATCGGCGATCGCTTCAATCATATGGGTATAGCCTAACTTCGGCATGCCCTGGAATTTATGATTGAAATAATTATCGTCATAATTGAAACGCACAGGCAAACGTTTGAGTATAGATGCCGGAAGCTCGGAAGGCTGCATCCCCCACTGTTTTATGGTGTAGCCTTTGAAGAACGCTTCGTATAATTCTTTACCAATGAAGCGCAAGGCCTGCTCTTCAAAAGTCTTCGGTTCCAGAATGGAACTATCACCTTTTTCGCTAATGAGCGCGCGAGCTTCATCAGGAGAACAGGTTTTAGCAAAGAACTGATTAATAGTATGCAGATTAATCGGCAGTGAAAAAACCTGACCATTAACAGTAGCTTTTACTCTATTCACATAGGGCATCATTTCCGCATACTGATTGACATAGTTCCAGACGGTTTCATTATCCGTATGGAAAATATGCGGACCATAGACATGAACCATGACATCAGTCTGAGGATCGCGAGTGTCATAAGAGTTTCCTCCAATGTGGTCCCGCTGATCGATGATTTTAACCTTGTGACCTTGTTCAGCAAGCTGGCGGGCAATGACCACACCTGAAAAACCAGCGCCGACGATGAGAATATTGTTACGCTTCATAATGTATCTCCAGTTGTATTAGCCAAGAATCGAACGGCGAACTTTATAATAATATTTGGTGAGCTTATTTCTTCTTGGCGAACCGACAGGAGCATATTTGTTAACATATGGCATTAAAGCTCTTTTAATCTTTGTCTGCAGTAACACGGTTTGCTGCAGTTCAGTATGTTGGTTAGGTACTACCGTGGCCACAGGTAACTGGCGATAGTAGATTTCTTTTTCCCATGGCGTATTTAAAACATTCTCAAGAAAATCATCATAGAAATCGACTTTCTCAGTATTCCATGGTTTGTTTTCACCCGCATAGTGAATCATTTTTGGATTTCTTCTGGCTTGTAAAAAGCGCATATAGGTTGAAAACTTAAGATTCGGGAAGAAATCATCGGTATTACCATTACCATGGTACACGTTCCATTCTAATGGTAAGAATTTGACTCGGCCAAAGAAGACTTTGTTCATGATATCCTGATCTAAGAACCAATACTTTTTGGCTTTCAATGCTGACATCAATTGAGCAAAGGTATTCTCTGTAACCATTTGTTCGACATTAAAAACAATAATCCCGGCCTGAAAATATTCGTCAGGATTAGTCATTCCTAATGTCTTTTTCAGGTATTGCTCTGCAGGCATAATGCCATCATCTGATTCTGACATGGTACCAAACTTCACAAACCCTTCCATGACGATGTCTTTAACAGCGGCAACCAGGTTAGTGCCGATCTCGACATCCAGAAGTGTCGCCAAATCAGCCTTCACCACGGTGTCAGAATCGATAAACACAACTTTTTTATACTCGCGGAAAAGTTGCGGGATGAACAAGCGCGCATAGGTCGACGCACTAAAATGTGCACGGGTATGAACATCACTCATCTCAGTGAATGAATTCACATCAAAAAAGCGCAATGATATGTTGTTATGACCAGCAACTAGCTTGATAAGGCGTTGTTTATTTAAATGACTGACCTTATTTTCCAGAACAACGATATCATAGTTTCTGTTCGCATCAGAATGGCGAACAATTGAATTGATTAATGCCCCGCCACTTAATGCATAGTTATTATCAAAACTGATAACAACCGGTACGCTTTCGTCAAAAACGGGCTTTAATTTACCATTAAATGTTTCAGCAGTAACAAACGTGCGCTGTAGTTCTTTTATTTTTAGCTGTTTATCTTGTTGACATTTGATGATATAGATATTGAATAAACGCTCAGCAATGTGTCCTATAACTCGTTTTTCTTGAGCGTTGTAGTTATTCATCGAAATCCGATCTTCAAGATTAGACAAAATAGCAAAAAGCCATTCAGAATAATCCAGGAACATGTCTTTGCGCATAACAAACATGTTCGTATAATAACCATCAGTTGCATTATTGAATTGTTGAATCGCAGCTTTATATTGTGGATACAGCTCTTCAACGACATCCAGGGCAGACTGATAGTCTTTAATGTGTAAAAACTCACCTTTTGCATAATGATCAAGGTTATTCTTACTTCCTGCCGATGTTACCGACCATTTTTTGGGTAACAGCAGATCATATCCATCAACGCAGGTGCTTATGGATTCATCACTTAATCCAAACTGGCTTTCGTATTCGGCATTGATGAGCGGGTAGTTGACCACCCCCCAGTTATCCTCAGGATGATTTTGTTGTTCTGCAAAGTTCAAGTGTCTGCGGTAATGCATGAATCCCACATAGTCAGCCAGGGATTCATTCTTCCACACCCAGTAGTGGGCCGTCAGCTCACAATAGAATGGGTTTTTAAAGGAAATGTTGTCTCCGCTATCATCCCCTTCACAGCCAATATCATTATAAGTATTAGCCTTCCCGACATGCAGTGGTTTAATAATAGAGGCATTTAGAAAAGCACTGGGTTTGTGGTGACATGTATAAATTTTGATACTATTCATCTTATTACCAATTATTAAGCCATTGCTTGCTTGTAAAGTTCAATGATTCTCTCTGCTGAGCCAATTTCACGGAGTTTATGGTTTTCGATCCAAACAACTCTGTCACAGATTTTTTCAACATCACTCATATTGTGGCTAACGAATAATATCGTTACACCCTTATTTTTGAAGTCTCGTATTGTTTGTATACATTTGGCCTGGAACGAAATGTCACCGACAGCAAGTACCTCATCGATAATAAGTATATCGGGTTCTACCTGGCTGATGACAGAGAATCCAAGCTTCGCAAGCATACCACTTGAGTACACGCGAATAGGTTCGTCAATGAAATCACCCAGCTCGGAGAACTCAATTATCCGCTCCATGCGTTGCTGAACCTCTTTGCGGCGTAGCCCAAGCAGGGTCGCATTGAGATAAATATTTTCTCGCCCGGTTAATTCAGGGTGAAAACCGCCGCCTAGCTCAAGCATTGAGGCAACGCGCCCCTGGGTTGTAACAGTGCCTTTTGTTGGCTTAATGACGCCGGCCACCAGCCCGAGGGAGGTACTTTTCCCTGCGCCGTTACGACCAATCAGCGCTACGGCCTCGCCTTTACCCACGGTGAAGGTAATGTCTTCGATCGCAAGATATTTACGCCCTTTTAACAGCTGAAAAGCTCTTTTAGGGTGAAATACGAGATCCTTAATTCCTGAGCCAATATGGTGGTAAAGAGGATACTCTTTCGTAACGTGACTAAAGTTTATTACTGGTTCCATTACAAAATCTCTGCAAATCGATATTTTAATTTATTAAAAATACTCAGGCCCACAATTGTCAGGACTAAACCTGTAATGTAAAGGATTGAAATATATTCATAATTTAAGACGCCATCCATGAACAGCTGCCGCCAGCTGAGGATCATGCTTGCCAGAGGATTATAGGTAATAATCCAGCTAAATTTTTCAGGAATCATATCTGACGCATATAATATCGGCGTGCAATAAAACATGAGCATGATACCAAGGCTGACAAATCGCTCTAAATCCCTGAAGAACAGATTGAGCGTAGAAAATATGATTGAAATACCAAATGTAAAAATTACCTGACCAAGCGCAATAATTGGTACGCCCCAGAGCCATGAGAGCGATGGACGCATACCATACACGAACAGGAATGCAATAATCACAGGAATTGTACACAAGAAATGTAACCCTTCCATCATGACATTACTCAATGGAATAACTGAGCGCGGAAAAACTGTTTTTTTGATTATTTGTGCATTGGCTATAAACGAAAACAAGGAATTTGTCGCCGAGCTGGCAAACCACTGCCACGGAAATAAACCGGTAATCAAGAAAAGGGTATAATTCGGGATCTGCACTCGCATAACGAGTTTAAAAATGAAATAATATATCATTGCAAAAAGCAGTGGATTCGCAATTGACCATAAGTAACCAAATACGCTGCTTTTATAACGTACCTTTAAATCTTTGTTTGTTATAACAACAAGAAGATCAAACAAATACCCTATATTATACTTCATTTTTATACTCATAAATTATTCTACAAAAAATTCCGTACGTAATATGTATCAAACAGAATTATCGATAAGATCTGCTGTGCTCGAGAGACGAACAGCTATTCCCATAAACAAAGACCAATTGTAACATTATTTTGCACAAGCAATATGTAAACAATCTTTCCCGCGCATTAGCACTCCGGAATCGGAGATGATCGCTAACCTCAGTAACCGCTGAATGAAAATGTGATTCTCGTGGAAGACACATAAACCATCCTTTAAGATTGTAAATAAAATGTTAAATCGAACAATGAGTTTATTCTAAAATTCAGACACGCTACCGCCATTGGCTATCGCAACCAAAATGCGGACTCCCCTCTCTAAAGTGTCTGTCTTACCCGGTCTTACCGTAACGAAGAGGATACGCTCGTCGTTAGCTTCACAAGCATTACCGGCGCAGCATTCATGAAGCCACAAACAGCCTAGTCAGCGTTCGGCAAAAAAGCTAAAAACCAACGGATATCTGTACTCAGCGCCCCTCTCCGGACTCACATCCATCGCTACACCGCAACAAATGCCCGCTACTCTCCCCAGTTTATGGCATCCTATCCATCAGGACTTTCTCATTTCACCCTTGAAACCAACAAAAAGCGTCACTCTCGGCAGTATGACTTCAACAGCCATGTAGCTGGGCGCTCCGCATCTCTACATGAGTCAGGCAGAGTATTAAGTTCGCGGGCAGGCAGCGGCAACACCACCTGGATAACGTCCTTCCTCACCCTCTCTTGCATAAAAGTGAATTTGACTTTTCTTCAAAAGTGGTCAAATCCGAGCGTCGTAGGGTACGTTTGTTGCGCATTATCAATAATGCATCCGTAGGATGTGAATTACGCGCGCATTATAGCTCTGGTCTGGAAGAATAAAAATGAAAAAGCATGACCAATCCATTCAGCCAAAAAATACACAGTTCCTGCACATTATTCGAACACTTCAGAGTACCCACTTAACAATATGATTATAAAAGAAAAAATAGATTTCATTACTATCATTACAATAGTAATACTGACTGATTATTGAGGAATTGTTCGGAAAATATATAAAAAGAAACAATATTGACCAGACTCAGCCTTTCCGCTGCTTTGCTTGCGAGGCGAACAGAGTACGGTAACTATCAAAGAACAGCAGTAACAATTATTCAGCTAACTTATTTTCATGTAATAATGATTATCATTTGCGAACTTACCCTAAAATCTTCAGCACTCACCTGGACCCGGGAAGTGTGCAACCCTGCGCTTTCTACGGTACCCGCTTATATCCTGCAACGGTAAAGCAGATGATCCCGAAGGCAAGCCAGTGTAAAATCGACAAATATATATAGCGGGGAACACCGAACCCGGAGGATGAATATGAAGTTTTTAGTCACTGGAGCCGCAGGATTTATCGGCTTTCATGCAAGTCAGCGCCTTCTGGAGGCGGGTCATGATGTTGTTGGCATCGACAACATGAACGATTACTACGATGTCAATCTCAAGCAGTCTCGCCTGGATCTTTTACAGTCCCCTCGGTTCAGTTTTTACAAAATCGATCTTGCCGATCGCGAAGGCATGGCGCAAATTTTTGCTACTGAGAAGTTTGATCGGGTGATCCATCTGGCAGCGCAGGCTGGCGTGCGTTATTCGCTGGAAAATCCGCATGCCTATGCCGATGCTAACCTGATTGGTTATCTGAACATTCTGGAAGGCTGCCGACACAACAAAGTACAACATTTGCTGTACGCCTCTTCCAGTTCAGTATATGGCCTGAACCGCAAGATGCCGTTCTCCACGAATGATTCGGTCGATCACCCGGTGTCACTGTATGCGGCAACCAAAAAAGCCAATGAACTGATGGCGCATACCTACTCTCATCTCTATGGCATCCCCACCACCGGCTTACGTTTCTTCACCGTGTATGGCCCGTGGGGGCGTCCAGATATGGCCCTGTTCAAATTCACTAAGGCGATGCTGGAAGGTAAGAGCATTGACGTCTACAACTACGGCAAGATGAAGCGTGATTTCACCTACATCGATGACATCGTAGAAGCGATTGTCCGCGTGCAGGATGTCATTCCGCAGGCAGATCCTGAATGGACCGTAGAAAACGGCTCACCGGCCACCAGTTCAGCCCCTTATCGAATCTATAATATCGGCAACAGCTCGCCGGTGGAGTTGATGGACTACATCACCGCTCTGGAAGAAGCGATGGGGATGGAAGCTGAGAAACACATGATGCCGATCCAGCCGGGCGATGTCCTGGAAACCAGCGCCGATACCAAGCCACTGTATGATCTGGTTGGCTTTAAACCGCAGACATCCGTTAAGGATGGCGTGAAGAAATTCGTGGAGTGGTACAAGGCATATTACAACGCCTGAGTGGTTACCTGATTCTTTCTGAACCGCAATCGATGGTTGCGGTTTTTTTGTTCCCGCGTTTTACAGAAGCTTTGATGAGCCTCTGCTTTGGTCGGAACTCATGCTTGATTAGTGCCCAAGCCCTGAGTACAAAAACAAAAAAAGCCCGCATAGCAGGCTTCTTTTCCCTTCCGGCGCTTATCTCCGGCATCTACATCTCAGTGACGGTAGCTCTTCACAAGGTGTGATTTAACATATCTGACCACCGTAAGCCGGGCAATGGTTTTAGCATAAAATTACAGACTGCATCACACTACCGAGGTCGTCGTTATAGAAAATTTGTAAAAGCGGAGGCAAGGGAGAGATCAGACCAGCGGCAGCACCGCTGGCACTCAGGATCGAAAGGGCTAATCGTTGCCAAAGAGATCGCGGGTATAAACCTTATCCGCAACATCAGCCAGCTCTTCCGCCATACGGTTAGAAATGATGACATCAGCTTCTTGCTTAAAGGCATCCAGATCGCGAACGACGCGAGAATTAAAGAATTCATCTTCTTGCATCACCGGTTCGTAAATAATAACCGGGATACCTTTGGCTTTAATACGCTTCATAATCCCTTGGATTGAAGAGGCGCGGAAGTTATCTGAGCCGCTCTTCATGATCAGACGATAAACCCCAACCACTTTCGGTTTACGCGCAAGGATAGAGTCAGCAATAAAGTCTTTACGGGTACGGTTAGCGTCCACAATAGCGCCAATGATATTGTTTGGCACCGATTCGTAGTTCGCCAGCAGCTGTTTAGTATCTTTCGGCAGGCAGTATCCACCGTAACCGAATGACGGGTTGTTATAGTGATTGCCGATCCGCGGGTCCAGACACACGCCTTCAATAATCTGCTTGCTGTTGAGACCCTGGCTTTCTGCATAGCTATCCAGCTCATTAAAATAAGCGACACGCAGAGCAAGGTAGGTATTGGCAAACAGCTTGATCGCCTCCGCTTCGGTCGAGTCGGTAAACAGGGTCGGGATATCCTGCTTGATAGCCCCCTCTTTCAGCAGATTGGCAAAACGCTCTGCCCGCTCCGAACGTTCACCGATGACGATACGAGAAGGATGCAGATTGTCATACAGCGCACGACCTTCGCGCAGAAACTCCGGGGAGAAGATGACATTGTCGATGCCCAGACGCTCTTTGATATCACGGGTGAAACCAACCGGAATGGTCGATTTAATGATCATGACGGCGTTGGGGTTAATCTCAGTGACATCACGAATAACGGCTTCAACCGTTGAGGTATTGAAGTAGTTAGTTTTCGGATCGTAGTCAGTCGGTGTGGCGATAATGACATAGTCAGCATTGCGATATGCATCTTGTTTGTCAGTTGTCGCACGAAAATTCAGCGGTTTTTCGGCCAGATATTCCTGAATCTCTTTATCGACAATCGGCGACATCTTCTGGTTAAGCATATCGACTTTAGATTGTACGATATCCAGCGCAACCACTTCGTGGTTCTGCGCAATCAGGATGCCGTTCGATAAACCAACATAACCGGTACCGGAAATAGTAATTTTCATTCGATCACACTTTAATCAGTTAACTGGACGGCGGCATAGTAGCCACCCTGTAATCAACACTTCTGGCGGTTTTACTCTTTGAGAAGATAAGTGTCAAGAAAGGCACAAAATGGTGTTATTTAAAAAAGGCCCGGATTGGGCCTTTTCAAGAAGCACAAATAATCATCAATAGAATATTTATTTATACACTTCAGCGGTCGCCAAAGTATGAGCCAGCATATCTTTCTCTGACAAAGAAAGCGTGCAACCGTCCAGTTCAGGCCAATTAATACCAATATCCGGGTCATTCCAGAGAATGCTGCGCTCTGACTGTGGCGCGTAGTAGTTGGTCGCTTTATAGACAAACTGCACCGTCTCGCTCAGTGCCATAAATCCATGCGCAAACCCTTCCGGGATCCACAGCTGACGTTTGTTTTCCGCACTCAGAACCACCCCGACCCACTGGCCAAAGGTTGGCGATGAACGACGGATATCCACCGCCACATCGAACACTTCCCCTTCCGTACAACGCACCAGTTTGCCCTGTGAGTGCGGATCCAGCTGGTAGTGCAGACCGCGCAGCACGCCCTTCTGCGACTGCGAGTGGTTGTCCTGCACAAACTCAACATGACGACCGACCGCCTCATCAAACACCTTGCTACTGAAGCTTTCGAAGAAAAAACCACGCGCATCACCGAACACGCGAGGTTCAAAAATCAGTACGTCAGGAATGTCTGTTTTAATAATATTCATCTTGTATGCCCTTACTTGCCTGAAACTTCAACGACCACGCGCTCTACACCCTGACGCCAGTCCGGGAGCGTGACACCAAATACGCGCTGGAATTTCTCATTCGACAGGCGGGAATTCAGCGGACGTTTTGCCGGTGTTGGATAGGCCGTTGTCGGGATCCCGTTAACCTCATTGATAGCCAGCTGCACGCCGTTAGCACGTGCCACGTCAAAAACAAAGCGGGCATAGTCATACCAGCTCGTTTCACCGCTGGCGACCAGATGGTAGGTTCCGGCAACCGCTTTATTACGCAACTCTTCACGGATGGCGATGGCGGTGCAGTCTGCCAGCAGCTCTGCCCCGGTCGGCGCGCCGTGCTGATCGTTAATGATCGACAGCGTCTCTTTCTCACTCGCCAGACGCAGCATGGTTTTCGCAAAGTTCGCCCCACGGGTCGCGTAAACCCAGCTGGTGCGGAAAATCAGATGGCGGGGGTTTGCCTGCTCCAGCGCAATTTCTCCGGCGCGTTTGGTCTCACCATAGACGTTCAGCGGCCCGGTGGCCTCCTCTTCCTGACGATAGTGACTCCCCTCCCCGTCGAACACATAATCGGTGGAGTAATGCACCATCAGGGCGCCCAGCTTCGCCGACTCTTCCGCCAGCACCGCCACGCCCTTGTCATTCAGCAGGTCGGACAGCTCACGCTCGCTTTCAGCTTTATCTACCGCAGTGTGGGCCGCCGCATTGACAATGACGTCCGGTTTTACCTGACGAACAGTTTGCGCAATGCCTTCCAGATTCGTTAAATCACCGCATAATTCTTTATCGAAGTAATCAACGGCGACCACCTCACCCAGCGTCGACAGCGAACGCTGCAGCTCCCAGCCAACCTGGCCATTTTTACCAATCAGTAAAATTTTCATTATTGAATACCCTATATATGATCGGCAGGCGATTAACGTTCGTTAAGCAGGCGTTTCAGATAAGCGCCATATTCGGTTTTCTTCAGCCGTTCTGCCTGGGCCGCAACCCCTTCGGCGCTCAACCAGTCATTGCGGTAAGCAATCTCTTCCAGACAGGCCACTTTCATGCCCTGACGTTTCTCAATAGTGTGAATGAACTGCGAAGCCTCAATCAGGCTGTCGTGGGTACCGGTATCGAGCCAGGCAAAACCACGGCCCAGTAGTTCAACCTGTAGATCGCCACGATCCAAATACATCTGGTTCAGGGTGGTGATTTCCAGCTCTCCACGCTCAGACGGCTTCACCTCTTTCGCCATTTCCACAACATTGTTGTCGTAGAAATAGAGTCCAGTAACTGCCCAATCTGATTTTGGTTTTAGCGGTTTTTCTTCAATCGACAAGGCGCGGAAGTCCTCATCAAATTCCACCACGCCAAAGCGCTCCGGATCGAGGACCTGATAGCCAAAGACAGTAGCACCCGACGTTTTGCTGGCTGCCGCTTCCAGTTTTTTACCAAAACTCTGACCGAAATAAATATTGTCGCCCAGCACTAACGCACAAGCATCATTACCGATAAATTTCTCACCGATAATAAAGGCCTGCGCCAGACCGTCCGGAGACGGCTGAATGGCGTAACTGAAGTTAACCCCAAACTGCGAACCATCGCCCAGCAGACGCTGGAAGGCAGGCATATCTTCCGGCGTGGTGATGATCAGAATATCGCGGATCCCCGATAACATCAGCACAGACACCGGATAATAAATCATCGGCTTATCGTAAATCGGCAGAAGCTGTTTAGAGACACCTTGAGTAATAGGGTACAAACGCGTACCGGAGCCACCGGCCAGAACAATACCTTTCATTTGTCAATTTCCTTAATGAGTGAGCCAAGCCAGGACAATTAGTTATTCAGACCAAGACGTTCACCGGCATAGGAACCGTCCAGCACACGCTGCCACCAGTTTTGATTGTTCAGATACCAGTGAACCGTTTTTTCAATTCCACTTTCAAAAGTTTCTTCCGGCACCCAGCCCAGGTCGCGCTGAATTTTAGTGGCATCTATCGCGTAGCGCAGATCATGGCCCGGGCGATCTTTCACAAAGGTGATGAGATCGGCAAACTGGCTGATGTTGCCCGGCTTCTGTTCCACCACTTTATCGAGAATGGCGCAGATAGTACGTACCACATCAATATTCTTACGCTCGTTATGGCCGCCAATGTTATAAGTTTCACCGCTCTCACCCTCGGTGGCGACTTTATAAAGTGCACGCGCGTGATCTTCCACATAGAGCCAGTCACGAATCTGTTCGCCGTTGCCATACACCGGCAGAGGCTTACCCGCGAGCGCATTGAGAATGGTCAGCGGGATCAGTTTTTCCGGGAAATGATACGGGCCATAGTTGTTTGAGCAGTTAGTCACCACTACCGGCAGACCGTAGGTACGGTTCCAGGCACGCACCAGATGGTCACTCCCGGCCTTAGAGGCAGAGTACGGGCTGCTTGGCGCATAAGGCGTTTCTTCCGTAAACAGGTCATCAGTGCCGTGCAGGTCACCATAAACTTCATCAGTAGAGATATGATGGAAGCGGAAGGCCTGCTTCGGGGCCGCATCCAGGGTTGACCAGTAGTGACGGGCTGCTTCCAGCAACGTGAAAGTGCCAATAAGGTTGGTCTGAATAAAGGCCGCTGGACCATCAATTGAGCGATCAACATGGCTTTCTGCCGCCAGATGCATCACGATATCCGGACGGAAATCGCTGAACTGTTCCGAGACGGACTTGGCATCGGTAATATCAGTTTGAGTAAAGGAATAACGTTCACTATCAGCAACTGTAGCCAGAGATTCAAGATTCCCCGCATAAGTCAGACAATCCATCACGCGAACTTCGTCCTGGGTATTTTCAATAATATGACGAACAACTGCAGAACCAATAAAACCCGCGCCGCCAGTGACAAGGATCTTCATATTTAATCTACCTTTAATGTTAAATACAGACTTCAAATTAATAGTTATAAAAGCTCAGTATATTAAATTTAACACACTAGCCTTACTCAGACTGCTGGATCAAGAAATATATTCAGAAGAGAGTATAATCAAATTATAAAATTACTAACACTTAACGCTAAAATATAAGGGAACGCTTATGTTTATAGAATAATAATCAGAAAATCCTGGGGTATTCCCCCAGGATTAAAGCAGAATGGAATTATTCCATCCACTCGGTATGGAATACACCTTCTTTATCAGTGCGTTTATAGGTATGAGCACCGAAATAGTCGCGCTGAGCCTGGATCAGGTTAGCCGGCAGGACTGCAGAGCGGTAGCTGTCGTAGTAGGCAATGGCAGCAGAGAATGTCGGAACCGGGATACCGTTCTGAACGGCATAAGCCACGACATCGCGCAGTGCCTGCTGATATTCATCGGCAATCTGTTTGAAGTACGGCGCCAGCAGCAGGTTAGCAATGCTTGCATTCTGCTCGTAAGCATCAGTGATCTTCTGCAGGAACTGCGCACGAATGATACAACCGGCACGGAAGATTTTGGCAATCTCACCGTAGTTCAGATCCCAGTGGTATTCGTCAGATGCAGCACGCAATTGGGAGAAGCCTTGAGCATAAGAAACGATCTTGCCCAGATATAAAGCGCGGCGAACTTTCTCTACAAACTCAGCCTTGTCACCTGCTGGTTGAGCTTCTGGCCCCGTCAGGACTTTTGACGCAGCAACACGCTGATCTTTCAGAGAAGAGATGTAACGAGCGAAAACGGACTCGGTAATCAGGGACAGCGGTTCGCCCAGATCCAGTGAACTCTGGCTGGTCCATTTACCGGTACCTTTGTTGGCTGCTTCATCAAGGATCACATCAACCAGGTATTTACCTTCTTCATCTTTTTTAGTGAAGATGTCTTTAGTGATATCGATCAGATAGCTGCTGAGCTCACCTGCGTTCCATTCGGTAAAGGTTGCCGCCAGTTCTTCATTAGAAAGCGCCAGACCACCTTTCAGTAACGCATAGGCTTCGGCAATCAGCTGCATGTCGCCATATTCGATACCGTTGTGGACCATTTTGACATAGTGACCCGCACCATCAGCACCGATATAGGCGACACATGGTTCACCATCTTCAGCACGAGCAGCAATTTTCTCGAGAATTGGCGCTACCAGCTCATAGGCTTCTTTCTGGCCACCAGGCATGATAGACGGGCCTTTCAGTGCACCCTCTTCACCACCTGAAACACCGGTACCGATAAAGTTGAAACCTTCGGCAGACAGCTCACGGTTACGACGGATGGTGTCCTGGAAGAAGGTGTTGCCACCATCGATGATGATGTCGCCTTTATCCAGATACGGCTTAAGGGAATCGATAGCGCTGTCGGTACCTGCGCCCGCTTTCACCATTAACAGGATACGGCGTGGAGTTTCGAGGGATTCAACAAACTCTTGCACGGTATAGTACGGGACCAGTTTCTTGCCAGGATTTTCGGCAATCACTTCTTCGGTCTTTTCACGGGAGCGGTTGAAAACAGAGACGGTATAACCACGGCTTTCGATGTTGAGCGCAAGGTTGCGCCCCATCACTGCCATACCGACAACCCCGATCTGTTGCTTAGACATTACATACTCCTGTCAGGTGTGGTCACTGCGACACGCTCGCAGTTTAAATGTGATGATTATGTTAGCTTAAAGCATCTCAATCGCATAGTCTGAAAGACCGTTGCCTGCACATTAAAATGAAATTTTAATGTCTGTCTCAGAAAATAAACTAACTCTAAAATACTTACCAGCAGTTACTTTGAAGTAGCAGTTCTTTTCTATGCAAATACTAATATAGCATTTCGAAGTTCCTGAAAGAAAAAAATGAAAATACCCATTTTTAATATCCCTCTCAGAGAATCATGCTCAAAATGTCATAAATAGACACAGCCAATAAAAGTACTATATACAATTCATTCCCACTTTAAATAATTAAATCACATACATCAAAACATCTAATAGATTTAGAAAATAGAATCAGTAAAAACTATTAATAATAGGAAAGACAAACATTATAAATTTACAAATAGCGCAAAGAAATAAATTATCACTAACAAATAATGACATCCGAATAAAATTATTGTGTAGCTTAAACTCAACAAGATTTCGAATGAAAAATGAGCAATCGAAGTTAAACCTTACATTTATCTTATTAATCATAAGATATCATATACTACATTAAATAAAAAGACTACGTATCTGACAGTCACCAAAATTCCGCATCTATCTACAAGCACTCACGCCCATCTTTTACAACTTACTCAGAAATAAGAAAAAATCCTGGAAAAAGTGGCAAAATAGCGAAATCCACATCAATAAAATTATAAATATGTAGTAAAAGTAGCATACACAATTGTATTGTGCGTTGGGTATGCTAATTAACTACCCGTAGCTCTATTGAGGGAGAAAACTAGTAAGGAGTTATCCCGTCAACATCTCGGATGTTTTCCTACGAGAAAAGTTTTCATAATAAGAATGCAATTTTTTAAATTTAATTTAACTGCCTCTCTCACTAAAGCTCTAATTAAATTAACGATTAGACGAACTCTACTTTTTGAATAAAATTTTATGGACAGAGTTAAATCATATAATCGCTCTTTGTAACGCCATTCAGTCATTTTTTCCGAGGTTGATGATAGAGAATGATTTATACGAGAAATAATTTGACATTGAACATTCCCTCCAGATTTTTTTATATAATCAATGCGCCTGAAAAAACTTGTGTCAACACCATACAAAGCGAATCTTTCATCAAAAAGGTCCAGTCCCCTTTCTGAAAATTTATTTAGCAAATTCTTATATATAATCAAACCAGAACCAATTGAATAAAAATATTTTTCATTTGGTATATTGAAAACAGATATTCCAAGAACAGAAGTGGTTTCACCTCGTACCTTCGGATAAGCAAGATTACCAGTTTTTTTATCCATAATCCTGGGGAGTTGAAGGTCAATCCCTTCAAAATATCCCTCATTTATTTTTATAAAAAAATCCTTGTCTAATACACTATCATCGTCAAACAAAATAAATCTGTCATAATCATATGATAAAGACTTATTATATATATAACTTAAAGGTTTATTGTCTAAGTACTCAAAAAAAGATATATTATTATTTTTAGTTGAAAATTCATCACAAATAGAATCATTAAGCTCAATAGCTTTAGGACCATTATTTATTATATGTATTGAAGAATTACAAATACCTAAATCATTTAATGACTTTATAGTAGCAGAGTCAGCAATATCTTTATTGTATAATATAACAACAATTAATGTTTTCAAGGTATTTATATTATTACCCATTTCCCCACCTATCCTGTACAAGGAAAAACCATAAATAACTCAGAAATGCAATTAAATTTTCATTTCTTTATTCAGTAATACGTTAATAACATTTCGTGCTTTTTTATATTCCTTTCTTTTTACTCGATTTATCAATGCGATAAAAATTGACAAGTATACGGTCAAATACCATTTAGGATAAAATTTCTTTGCTACTAGCAATCTATTTCTGACAAAATAGTAATCTGACACAGCACCTTTTGATTCTTTTTTTGTTGATGCGCCCTCTTTATGATAAACAATACTATCTGTTGCAACAAATATCTGATAGCCATTCTTTTTAGCTCTAAGGCAAAAATCAATTTCCTCATAATATAGAAAATACTCTTCACACAATCCGCCTATATCATCCAATACACTCTTACTAATCAGCATTGAAGCACCAATAATATAGTCAATGTTTTTTGAAACTATATCATCATCGAACTTCATGTCAGAGCGTTCATGTGCTTTGTAATGTTTGGCCATACAAAAAACAGGATAGAAAACACCTCCTAGCCCCTGAATTTTGTCCCTATCATCAAAATAAACTAATCGGGAACCACATATACCAATATTTTTATTTTTATCGAACGCAGATTCCATAATAGAAAGACTATTTTTATCGACAACAGTATCGTTGTTTAATAGCCATACATACTTCATATCCCCTTGGGATAAAGCGAAATTTATCCCTACATTGTTTCCACCAGAGAAACCAAGATTCTTCTTTATATCAATAACATATATACCACACGAATCATCCTTTTTCCTGTACTGCCCCACTTCGTTTACATTTATCCTTTCATAGATGAATTTTTTCTTATCAATATCTCCTAGTGAACAATGCCACTCCCCCAACTTCTCTAGTGAATCATCTAAAGAACCGTTATCGCAAACAACAATACTAAAATCTTTATAACTCAATTTTAATAATGAATTTAAACATGCTAAAGTATCATCAATACCATTCCAATTGACAATTATTATGTAAATCATCATAACACCCCTGATTTTTTAAAGACAGAATACCACTTTAAAGATATATTTTTTTTACTGTATGCAATTGCTGTATTTATAGCCTTCTGCCGTTCTAACTCCATTTTTTTAGGTTCTAATCTATACATCTGCAGTAATTCATTGGTTTTTAATACGAAGCAATTCTCTTTTATTATATTTTTTCTCCATACATCATCTTTTAAAATAATCATAGGTCCATTATGATCAGTACAGATTGGAATACATCCGCATGCCATGGCCTCTATAATTACCATACCAAACAACTCTTCCCAGTTTTTAGTTCTCTTAGATGGTAACAGAATGAAATCAGCTAAGTTATAATATTGAGCTAATTCAGTCCTACTACTCACATAGCCGATGAAAGATAGGTTTTTAAATTTACCACAGGCATTCTTGACTTTACTTTCCTCATCCCCTTTGCCTATGATATAAAAATTGATGTTTGGATTATCTTTTACAATCTCTAAGAACTCATCAATACCCTTATTTTTTACCAATCGACCAGCAAAGATAACATTCAGATGTTCATTCCGGCATCCATTCCTGTTATCCATAAAAATACTCTCATCATAAGAGTGATATACAACCTCGATTTTAGAAGGTTCTACTCCCATTTGTTTTATGAGTTGATCCTTAACAGTCTCAGTTACTACAGCAAAAGAATCCGCTATGTCTGATATGAAAAAATCCCATTCCCTCTTAAAAAAAGACGATAAAAACTTATTTCTTTTTGGGAATTTACTACCATCCCATATCATCCATGACGTATGGTATGTAACTTTAGCGTATTTTAATATCCTATTAAAAAATACAATTCTGAAGTCAACAGGAGCAATACCAATGATTACAAGTTTGTCTTTTAAAAGAAAAGGGAAAACATAAAATAAGGATAAAAATAAAAAGTCTCTTACTGCTTTAAAAAAAACACTAGCATCTTTTTTCATGATACCTTTAATCATAAATTTTACAATTGAAAACTCATAATATGTAACATGAGAATTAATTCTTTTATTAGCCTCTACAGCACCTGAATAATGAGATGGCTCACCATATTCATGTATTATAATCATAAGTTGATCCCATATTCCATCATATATAAATTTAGATAAATTACGCTACAATTTAGAATTTTACAATTACAACGGAATGTTAAAATCTCCTATGTAAAGGTGGCAATTATTTATAACAATACTACTTACAATAATTCCTATATACTGAGGTTATATCGTATTTATCCAACACATAAATTTATTGATGTGCCATTAAATAAGTTGAAATACATTACAATATATCTTTACTACTATTGATATTAGTACTAAGTTTTCCACTTTACTGCCTACATCAAACCATATAATAATCTCAAGACTACTTTACTATTTTTCATGCGAGATAACCTCCCCATGAGATTCAAAGCAACCACAAAGTGTTAATAAATAATAAAATTCAGAAAGAATATCTAATACATATAATTTAACCAACCCCACCACATTTATAAACATTAATTAGCTCTGAAATTATAAAGTGAACTGTAGCAGAACCTCGATAAAAACCTGAAAATAATAGCGATAAATATCAATAGTTTTCACATAAATATCACATACATAAATTAAAAACATTAATAAATAAATATATTACTTCATTTAATTTTTAAAACAATCCCACTTTGATGATATGTAACTACCTATTTCACGATGAAATCGATCAGTTGAAAAACGATTAGCATTCAAACGACAGTCTTGAGGAATAATCAAATCAGAGATAGATTCGAACCTATTAACTGCATCAACAATACCCACCACCTCCTGTTTCTGAAAAAACAGACCCGTCGCAGATTCTTGCCCATACGGAATTACAGTTTCTAATGCCCCTCCTTTTCCAAAGGCAATCACTGGCGTTCCGCATGCTTGAGCTTCAACAGGGGTAATACCAAAATCTTCTTCTGCTGCAAATACAAATGCTTTCGCTTTTTGCATATGCTCTTGCATTATGCTATCTGGTTGATAGCCAAGTATTTCTATATTCTTTGCTGCTTTGGCCTTAATCTTTGACATCTCAGGGCCATCACCGATGACTACCAACTTTTTATCCGGCATCTGGCTAAAGGCTTCAACAATCAAATCTATCCGCTTGTATGGAACCATTCGTGAGGCAGTTAAATAGTAATCGTCTTTGTTTTCACTTAGAATAAAACGTTTAACGTCAACGGGAGGATAAATTACATCAGCCTCACGTCCATAAACTTTTTTAATTCGACGGGCAATAAAATGAGAGTTAGCGATAAAATGATCAACTCCATTTGCAGTACGATAATCCCACAACCTAATTTTGTGCAATAACCATTTTGCCAACAGACCTTTAATTCCTTTATCAAGGCCTGCCTCTCGCAAGTATTGATGTTGAAGATCCCAAGCATAACGAATTGGTGAATGAATATAACTAATGTGTAATTGATCAGGTCCGGTTAACACTCCTTTTGCAACTGCATGGCTGCTTGATAAAATTATATCATGCTTAGATACATCTAGTTGCTCAATAGCCAATGGCATTAAAGGAAGATATGCTTTATATTTCCCCTTTGACTTTGGCAAATTTTGAATAAATGTGGTAGTTGATTTTTTTCCTTTAAAAAGAACCCTATTTTTTTCAGATAAAAAGTCAACTACTGAATATAGATCCGCATCAGGATATAGGTCAATAAATTCGGCAATTACTTTTTCTGCTCCCGCATAGGTGACCAACCAATCAGCAATAATACCAACACTTAGCTCATTCGACATGCATATACCTGTATGACAATTGATAGAATAAAGCCACAAAAAAAACAACCAATTAATCAATTCAATTAATTATTTAGTCAGTGGCAACCACAATCCCAATAGAAAATAGAAAATAGAAAATAGAAAATAGAAAATAGAAAATAGAAAATAGAAAATAGAAAATAGTAAATAGAAAATATAGCCTTATTGGTGGCGAAGAAGGGTGAGAATCTCTGTTGTTTTCCTTTGCATTAACCCGATATCTTCTCGAGCCTCAACATTCAATCGAACTACTGGTTCTGTATTAGAACTGCGCAGATTAAAACGCCAATCTTCATACTCGACACTAATGCCATCAGTATAATCTATCAATTTTGCACCCATCTCATACTTCGCGAGAACACGGGAGATAGCTTCTTTCGGGTCAGAAAGTGAACTATTGATTTCACCTGATGCTGGATATGCTTCAACTCGATCATTGACTAGTTGCCCCAATGTTTGATTTTTAATACATAACAATTCTGCAACCAGTAACCACGGAATCATACCACTATCGCAATAAGAAAAATCACGGAAATAATGATGAGCACTCATTTCACCACCATATATTGCATCTTCTTTTCTCATTCTCTCCTTAATAAAAGCATGTCCTGTTTTAGACATAACAGGAATACCCCCTGCTTTTTTTACAATATCGATTGTATTCCAGCTCAAACGAGGATCGTGAATAATACGTGACCCTGGATTTTTTTCAAGAAAGGCGGCAGAAAGTAAACCTACGATATAGTATCCTTCAATAAAATGTCCCTTCTCATCAAAAAGGAAACAGCGATCAAAGTCTCCATCAAACGCAATTCCCATATCTGCATTATGTGCAATTACTGCATCGGTTGTATCTTGTCGACATTCTGGTAATAAAGGGTTAGGAATTCCATTTGGAAAATGACCATCAGGCTGGTGATGTACTTTAACAAATTCGATAGGTACGCCTAAAGCCTGGAAACGCGATTCAATAGCATCAATTACATGACCTGCAGCGCCGTTTCCAGAATTCACAACCAATTTAATCGAACGGTCAAAACTGGCAATATTGATATAGCTTAATAACTTATCAACATAGGCATCAAGTACAGTGATCTGCTTATAACTTCCTCGTCTACCCACGTCTACAGAAGGGAATTCATTGCGCTCTGCTAAATTTTGAATATCGCGCAACCCTGTATCACCACTAATCGGCTGTGATTGCTCGCGAACTAATTTCATCCCATTGTAATCCATAGGATTGTGGCTTGCAGTAACCTCAATGCCTCCATCAACATCTAAATAGGATGTTGCAAAGTAGACTTCTTCCGTCCCCGATAGCCCAATATCTAAAACATCTGTCCCTGCATCTTGCAAGCCCCTTGCCAATGCTAGTTTCAATGTTTCACTGGTAAGGCGCACATCGCCACCTAGTACCATATTTTTAGGCTTGAGGTATTCACCATATGCACGCCCAATTCGATAGGCAATATCTTCATTAAGTTCAGAGCCTAATTTCCCACGAATATCGTAAGCTTTGAAACAGGTCAATATCTCAGACATAATGGATAACTCCAATTAGTAAATACCGTAATGATCTTTAAAGCGGACAATGTCATTGTCACATAAATAAGAACCCGACTGGATCTCCAATATCTCCAATGGGATTTTTCCTGGATTTTCCAGCATATGTGTTGCGCCGATTGGAATAAATGTAGATTGATTCTCGGTCAATAGGAAAGTTTGGTCATTTAATGTCACCTGTGCTGTACCCGATAATACAACCCAGTGCTCTACGCGATGATGATGCATCTGCAAAGAAAATTTCCCACCTGGTTTTACCGTAACACGATTAATATTATAGCGAGGAGTGCTGACTACTTTATCATTACGGCCCCAAGGACTATATGATTCACGATGCAAGCGATATTCACGACGTTCGTGTTTCTTCAGATATTCAACAACTTTCTTTACATCTTGTACTTGAGATTTATCAATTACCAAAATAGCATCTTTAGTATTGACTATAACCAAATTTTCAACACCAACTGCCGAGACCAACTTTTCTTCAGTATTAATATAGCAATTTGCTGTATTATGAATAAATACATCACCATTTAATACATTGCCATTGACATCCTTCTTATTAACTTCCCACAATGCTGACCAAGAACCAACATCATTCCACCCCGCATCTAAAGGGACGACTACTGCTTCTGCCGTTTTTTCCATTACAGCATAATCAACTGATTCATCGGGACAAGAAATGAAAGCATCTTTATCGACGCGGATAAAATCCTGTAAAGCATCAGAACGCAGGGCTACCATTGCCTTTTTACAAACAGCGAGAATATCTGGACGAAAAGTTTCAAGCTCATCTAAGAAGCGCTTTGCACGGAATAGAAACATTCCACTATTCCAGTAATACTCTCCACTAGACAAATACTGCTGCGCAGTTGCCAAGTTAGGTTTCTCCACGAAACGCTGTACCTGAAAGGCAGCAACATCATTTTGCTCTAATTTTTCCCCACGTTGAATATAACCATAGCCAGTTTCAGGCCCCGTGGCAACAATTCCAAAGGTTACAAGCTTACCTTGCTCCGCAAATGGTATTGCGTTTTTTATCGAGGAATGGAAAGCAGAAGTATTCTCAATCACATGATCTGCAGCCAAGACCAAAAGTAATGGATCCTCACCATTTAAAGTCGCTTTTAATGCTGCTAATGCAATCGCTGGGGCAGTATTCCGTCCTACTGGTTCCAGAACAATATTATCAGATAATTGGTTAATCTGGCGTAACTGTTCAGCGACAAGAAAGCGATGCTGTTCATTACAGATAATCAGGGGATTACAAACATCCAAGCCTTTTAAGCGAGAAACAGTTTCCTGCAGCATGGATTGTTCTCCATGGAGATGCAAAAATTGTTTTGGATATAGTTCTCTGGACATAGGCCATAAACGACTACCTGTGCCCCCAGCCATAATTACGGGAAGAATCATTAATTTTCCTCTTAGCGAAATTAGATTTCTAAAATATAGTCAAATCCGCATGCTGAATTTACACAAAATTAATTCAACACAACAATATAATTATTTATATCTAATAAATGCAGAACCTAATAGACTGCCTTTTACAAAAACTCCATTTGAAATAAATTTTTCAATAACACTTCTAGAAGTTGAAGTGAATTTTATCAATTTTGTACCGGCTAACTTACCTTTAGGCCTCAAGAGCATTTCGGTTGCAATAAGATATCCATTAAAATTATACTTATAAGAAAAATAATGGCCAACAGTTCCAGAAGATACATAGATTATATTGAAATTAAATTTTTCCAGGACAACAATCGCAGATATATAACATAACAAATAATCTGGGTGTGATAAATTCTGGATCCGTGACTTATCATTTTTAATATTATTATAGTAATTAGTTGGAGAAGGACTCAGAATACATCCCTTAAACTCGGCCAACCATTCTTTAATAAATTTACTATTCTTAGGACATACTATAAACCAATTTTCTGAAATTGGTCTCGTTTCATCAACCGTACATTCATCAGAGTAGAATAAAAATGCATCTTGATTATTTATTTTTGAAAAAATCCAATCAAAATTTTCCGTTAAGAAAATACTTGCATCCATCCATATGCCCGCATATTTTTCTAACAGCATCAATCGAATAAGGTCGGCAACTATTGCCTTTGGTAGATCACTATTTAGCGTAGGCAAATCAATATAATCATGTACCGTGTTTCTATTTAATAGAATTACCTGATGATCCCCACATAAAGACATAACTTGTTTTACACAAATCTGTACAACCATTGGAATATCATCAGAGTCCCAATACATCCAAATTATCTTAGGTATATCGTAATCGCTAGCATCAATTTTACTTTTATTAGCAGCATTTATCTCAACCCATTTTGGTAGAACCTCCTTCTCTCTCTTTGCCGTAATAACTCTAAACATCTTCAAAATCAAAAAAGAATTTCTAATTATCTTTTTTAAAAACATATTTAACAGACCCTATTATCTCAGTAATTGAGAGCATTTTCCAAGTAAGGACAGTAATCCCAAGCCTTTTAAGATATATAATTTGGTAAAGTGATATTATTATTTCTGATATCGACCATACAGATGCTGTAACAATTGCGCCGCCTTTAGGAATAGCTATTGCATTCACTATTAAACTAATTACAGAAATTATTATCTGTATATTTAAAAATGCTCTATCTAATCCGAGATTTAGCATTACCTGCCCGCCAATAATTACCCCATAAAAAACAGCAAAAAGACCAAATGAAAGAATGGTTATTAAGGGAATCACAGCCATAAATTGTTCACCGAAAATGACCCTTACGATGACATCCCTAAACAAATTAATAGATATAAGAACGGCAACGCTTATCAAAATAAATGTGGGCATTAACTTTCTGACTGCTAATATTCCATCTTTTTGATTTTTACCAAATTTTTCTGATAAGAGTGGGAAAATAATCTGGGTAATTGGCATTAGAACTATACTTCTAGTTACGTCAATTAATTTCTGTGCTGAAGTATAATATCCAACATCAATTTTTGTCCCAAGCGCCCCCAGAATGACAATACCTGTGGTAGTATATACATTAGTAACAACAGATGAAAAAAATAAATTTCTATCCTCTTTGAGATATAACATACAAGATGATAATCTTGGAAGTTTAAGATTAATATTGTATTTCTTTATTACGATAAAGAAAACAACCATTGCAGTCATGAGGTTAGTAACATTTAATATTGCTGCATAGATTAAAATATCCGATGGGTTCTTTATTAGTAATAATATCAACACAAAGGATAATAATTTTGATAGAAAAGAGATTTTCGCTATTAACTTAAAATCATTATTGGCTTGAAGGAACCAATTTTGTGTAAATAGCATAGAAATGCATGATGAAAATGTAATTACTGAAAGATAAAAGTTTTCTCTGAAATCTTTTAGGACGAAAAGAAAAAGAGCAAAAATAAGACAACAAAAAATTAAGATGACACCCTGTGTTGCAAAAATAATTGAGAAAATCTCTTTTGCCTTATCTCTATTCCGAGTAATTCTTCTCACACCTGTAAAATTAAAACTATAACTTACAAGCAATGAAAAATATGCAATAACTGCTGCAATATAATTTATAAGGCCTATTTTTTCGGGCCCAAAGACTCTCGAAACAATAGGAATTGTTATTATCGGAAATGCATAATTTGCTAACTGCACCGATAGCATATAAAAGATATTTTTAATATGTTTCATTTAAAGGATATTCTTAGTTTATTGTATTGATTTGATAAAAGGTAGTAGAATATGACTTTCATAGAAAGTGAATAACATATAAAACCACTAAAAGCATATTTAACTAACCAGGATCACTTATTACTATCATCTTTCTGAGCAGTAAATTTAAATGCTTTAGCTAGCGGTTTTTCCTTTAAATCATTTGTTAACAAACCAAAGTTATCTTCTATATTTCGTCCATCAGTTCCATCATTAATCAAATCATACCACCAAATACCATTAATGTTGCCATTTTGCTTCGCTTGTTTTAAATATTCACTAGCATATGAGGAAATTTGTTCATCCGTTAGCTTAGAACCACGAAAGTCTGAAAGACCATACTCTGTTATATATATATCTACTTTATTACCATTATTAACAGAGCTAAGCTTAGATTGTAGCATTTGAATGTTTTTCAAACTTTCGTCAACAGAAGGGAATGGTGATACCCAGTGGTTATACGGATGAATCGATAATCCATCAGCATATTTTAAAATACCAAATTTAACAATCATTTCTCCCCATTCTATTTCACCAGGAATACTGGGGGTAAATCCACCGGCTATTACAGAAGATTGACTATCTTGGCTTTTAATTTCTTTTGAGGTTTCCTGCACTAAAGTGACATATTCAGATGCAGACTTTTCTCCATGTGATACATATCTCGGTTTTTGCAATGACCACTCATTCCATATCTCATATATCGGATGAGTGGATTTAAAATGATTTGCAGTCCATCTCGCATATAATGAGAAAGCTTTTACTTGGTCAGGTGTTACAGGTTTTCCATCTCCATATAATTTATTCCCATAATCTAGAATAATTAAAGGCCTTATATTCTTCTTTGCTGCTAAGAAAATAACTTCATCTAAAAAAGGACTTGCTGATTCATATTGCCCCTTTTCTTGCTCAACATACTTCCACGGATAATCAACTCTGAATGATGAGAAATGATATTTTTCAAGCAAACTAACAAATTCCTCAGGTGAACCTTTAAATTCTAGAGGATGAACACCGATACCTACATCATAGGCATTAGCGTGCCTGGATAAAAACAAAATACAAACGAGATATAGTTTATTCATATTCATGTGAGGCCTCTAATACGGTTAGAAGTTATTATATGTCAATATCCCATGAGGATTAAATATATATACTTTTAACATCCATGCATTATAGATAAAAATAAAAGACAGCATCAGATAAAAATATTCTTTCCCTGCAGATATAAAAAACAGACATATAACTAACAATAAGCAAACCAAATTCGCAAGTCTATCTGCTGCTGCTGGTAGCAAACTGTTAATTGAAACCATGATAATTACCATTATTAAGCTAGTTAGATACAAAGAATATATCTCATTTTTATATTCAGGAACTATTTTTCTTCTGAAAACAAAAAATATCACCAACATCATATACACTAGGATATATACACCGGAGTATATTTTAAAATTATCCACCCCATAGTATTCAGCATTATATTTACTTGAATAACCGCTAAAAAAAACAGCTATTAATATTGCAAAAGCAAAAACAGGAACAATAGACCATTTTAATTTTATATTTTTTATGTAGGAAAGACCAAGAAAACAAACCACAGGGAAAAGCATTGACGAGTGTAACATTATCGCTAATAAAAAAAATAAAAATTTATATTTTATATTTTTATTAAAAATTCCAAAAACAAGCATGGATATGCCGGCTGAGTATCGTATCTGAATCATATCCCATAAAACAAAAAAAGATACAACATATGTTAAAATGAATAGAAGATATATAGTCCAACCTCTTTTTTCAAGTATGTAATCGACACTAAATATCATTTTCATACCAAAAGAGATAATGGCATAAAAAAACAAAAAATATATAAAATTATCAGGATCTCTGTTAAACAGATCACTAAAAAAATTATAAGAAAACTCAACATAATCATTTTCCACCTGAAAAAGCCTAAGATACATCTGATAATCAGGCAAATATTGATTTCTATTGGCTATAAAGACACATATAATTATAGATACAGGAATAACAAAGAGATATTTATATGTTCTAACTTTTGATATTAACATAATATTTCAACTTTTATCGAAAGTGAATTTTACTTTCCTATTAAAAACATATCATAGATATTGCATTCCGGTATTTAAACAATTACTTTTTTATTATATTTATTTAAAACCAGACTTATCTTACTTCGAGTCATATCCCAACTATATTTTCTCACTTGTATCAAGCCCCTTTCCGATAATTCAGTCCGTAATTTTGAATCACTTATCATTTTATTAATTCCATTAATCATAGACTGTAAATCATAGGGATCCACATAAAGACCGGCATCACCTGTTACCTCAGGAAGCGCTGTTATATTTGATGTAATTACAGGAGTTCCACAAGCCATGCTTTCTATTATAGGAAGACCAAACCCCTCATATAATGAAGGAAAAAAAAGACAGATCGCCCCCTTATATAGAGATGCCAAGGTATTTTCATCAACTTTCCCTAAAAATAGAACTCTATCTGATGCATTATATTCATTCACTAGGTTAGCGATATCCGCAGAGCTTTCCCCTGTCATTAGCAATTTAATATTACTTCCTGCACTAGATTTTAAAAAAGCTTCAACTCCCTTTTTTTCATTCTTATGTTGTTTTCTATTACCCACCATCAATATATATTGCGAATCACTGACATATGGTTCCACTTCTGAATTAAACTCTTGGGAGACTCCGTTTCCAACGACAACAATATCTTTGGAATCTCTACCAGACCATTGTACTATTCTTTCTTTGGTGAAATTAGATACAGTAAAAATTACTTTAGATTTTTTACAAGCTCTCTTCAAAACTAATTTATAATATACTTTTTTAAGCCAAGATGAATTATATTGAACATCAATATGATTAAGGTCATGAACAGTAATAAAAGTCTTATCCAAGAAAAATAAAGGGGCACTATAACCAGGCGAAAAAAAGTAATCTTTTCTATTGGCTAATCTATATATCGTTAATTTTAGCACATCAAACTTACTTGCCGGATTACCAGTGAGCTTTATAGGCAAGAACGAACCATCAATTTTAAACAACTCTTTAGCGAATCGACCAATTCCATGTTCCCCAATCCATCTCGTATCAAAAATAATATTCCCCATTTTATCTCCCATTTAAATATCAATATATTATCTAGTTATGATTAAAATTAATGCATAGTAACCAAAATCAATATGCGCCATCTTTTTTCAACACTACGCTAATGGTTTTAAACAAAATAGCAATATCATTCCACATTGACCAATTTTTCACATACCATGCATCCAGATAAACACGAGTTTCATAATCTACATCACTGCGACCACTTACCTGCCATAATCCTGTCATCCCAGGTTTACTTAATAGGTAATAATCAACTTCATCATTATACCGTTCTAATTCGGCTGTGATTATTGGGCGTGGTCCTACTAAACTCATTTCCCCGCGTAAAACATTAAACAACTGAGGAAGTTCATCAAGACTAGTCCGACGAAGAAAATGACCAATTTTAGTAATTCGTGGGTCATTTTTTAGTTTAAATGTGGCATCCCACTCAGCACGAGCTTGCAGATCGGTAGCCAGGACCTGCTCCAGCACTTCTTTAGAATTCACTACCATGGACCTAAACTTCAGGCATTTGAAGGGTTTCCCACCTTTACCAATACGCTCATGCCCATAAATGGCTGGTCCGCCATCTTTTTTTACTTTTCGACTAATATAAATTAGGGCTGGAGAGAGTGCAATAATAATTGCCAAAGAACCTATAATATCAAAAATACGTTTAAGAATCCGCGATGACCATTTGGCCAAATTTTGCTGAACGCGAAAAATCATTACCTCATGGCTGAATATAAAGGACATATCAGTATTATCAAGTGGCATTCCTCGTAAAGTTGGAATAACTGAGACGTATCGATATCCTTGGATCATAAAATTTCTTAGCCAAGTATTCCTTATTTCGCTTTGCGTGGATTCGACTGCAACAATAAACTGTGTTTTTTTATCTCTGGTTGATAGCCAACTCAAGTCATTTGGTATAACCGGAATACCATCAATTTTTTCATTAGCAGGCACATCCCCATTGCTGCTAATGAAACCAACTATTTTTAATCCCAGATTATGCTCACTATTTATTGCCTTATATGCCTCAAAAGCATTAGGACCGCTACCAATAATCCATGTATCTCGTTGCCACAATCCCCACAAATCAAGAATATATTTCGTAAGTATTCTAAATACAGGTACGAGAATTAATACAAATGCCCATGTTAGCACCCATAAAAACCTAGGGAATGACCATGTAGCAAATGCTGTAACTGCGATCTCAATAATCGCGAAAATAACAAGTGTCCGAAGAATTTCCTTTAACTCGAACCAGAATGTTTTGCGATAAAAATAATGCCGTAATCTCATTGAATACCAAGCAATACAGCACAATGCCAAGAACCAATGCAATACGATCCATCCATCAAGATTATTTGGCAGTACGGCACTATCAGTAATACCTGACGTAAGTAACCCCATTGCCAAATAGATAGAAATAGTAAAACTAAAGAAATCTGATATTGCTAGTAAAGAACTGACAATAAAATTCCTGCCGAGAAGCGTCATAACTCCCTCTCAATATTTATAATGCATTTAGAAAATAGCTTCTTATATTTCAGTGAGGATGGTAGGAATAGGCCGAGTCAAACATGACTCGGCCTATTTTTAACTATTTATCTTCGTTGTATGAATAACCGTAATGGGTATAGCCATAACCATAATAGCTACTAGCTTTTTTAACCACTCCATTTAATATACATCCTTTTACAGATACACCACTTTGCTCGAAACGCTTAAAACTTACCTCAAGCTCTTTTACCGTATTTTGTTCAAAGCGGGCGACTAAAAGAGTTGTTCCTGCATAATGGCCGATAACAGCAGCATCTGTCACAGCCAGAATTGGTGGAGTGTCTAATACTACAATATCATAATTCTTGCTTGCCCATGTAAGTAGCTCATCAAAACGTCGATGCATTAAAAGCTCTGCTGGATTAGGCGGAGCCATCCCTCTTGAAATAAAATCAAATCCAATTTCTGGAACTTTTTTCACTACTTTATCTAGGTTAATTTTACCTGATAATAAATCAGAGAGGCCATTATCATTAGATACGTTAAACAATTTATGTGTATAGCCTTTTCTCATATCTGTATCTATGAGAAGAACTTTTTTTCCTGTTTGGGAAATTATAGTAGCAAGGTTTGTACTTACAAATGTTTTACCAGCATTCGGGCTCGCTCCTGATATCATTAAAACATTATTTCTGGCTTCCATCATCGCAAAATGCAAGCTTGTTCTTAGCCCTCTAATTGCTTCAATTGCAATATCTGCTGGGTTCTCTACTGCAAGAAACCCTTGCATTTCATCACTTATTTTATTTTTCCAGCCAGTCCTTTTTGCAAGCTTCTGAGAAAATGATTCAGCAACAGGAATACTTGCATAAACAGTTATTCCTACTTCCTCAAGTTGCTCAGGACTTTCAATTCCACGTCGTAAAAATACACGCAGCAGCACTAACCCAATTGAGATCAATACACCTAGGAATACACCAACCAATACCACAATTACTTTTTTCGGTTTAACTGGCTTAGGCTTCGTGACAGCATTATCAATAATACGCACATTCCCTATAGCGCTCGATTTTGCGATATTCAATTCTTGCTGACGATTCAACAATTGCATGTATACTGCTCGACCGGACTCAACATCCCTGCTTAATCGCAATATTTCTTGTTGAGTTTCTGGCATAGCTGAAACACGTTTATTTAATTTTAATTTCTCATCCTGGAGTGTTTTACGTTTTTCCAGTAATGCTTTATAAGTAGGATGTTCTTTGGTATAAAGCTGTGAAATTTCTGATTCCCGAAATGTCAATCCATTTAATTGATTATCTACGTTAACAATCTGGTCCAGAACAGATTTTGCTTCTAATGATAAATCTACTGAATCATTTTGTCGGCGATATGCATTCAATTTACTCTCAGCAGTATCTAAGTCTTCTCTGACTTTAGGTAACTGTTGATTTAAAAATTCTAAACTTTTTTGATCCTGAGCAGCCTGTCGTGCAATATTTTGTGCAAGATAATTTTCACTAATACTATCAAGTATTTTTTTAATTAAAATCGGATTGTCACCCGCAACTGTAAGAGTCAGTATACCAGTATCTTTACCTTGATCCGAAACTGAAAATATTTGTTGCAAATCTGTAATGGCCTTCAATCGAGTAACAGAGGAAATATCAAATGTTGTTCCTTCTGCCGCATCTATAGCATCAATTTTTATTGATACACCATGCCCTTCAACTAATTCACCAACAGTTCCTTTTAGTTCAAAGCCATTTCCTGATAATATGTAGTGTGATGAATCTACAATTTTTATCTTAGCCTTAACTGCATCATCATCTCCATTAAGAGCAATATAAAATCTTGAGACCGAAATAGTACTTTGTTTCTCACCGGTTAGTCTCGACCATCCTTCCCCCACAAACGGGAAATAACTCTCCTTAACTCTTGTCTGGAGATTGAGATCATCAACTGTCTTACCTAAAATCATCCGTGATTGCAGCAATGCAATTTCCGGGGCAGACTGAGGTTGGCTATCTGGCAGCATTTGACTCAGGTTACTAAGAATGGCGTTACCCTGTTTCTGCTCAACCTGGATCATTGCATCAGCCTGATAAACAGGTGTAGCAAATAAGGCATAAACAAGCGAAAGAAGCGTAAATAATGCCGTAATAGATATAATTAATTTCCGATGGTCTATTAATTCGCCAATTAAGCGACCCAGGTCGATCTCATCAGAATCTTTCTCTGCGGTTTTTTTATTAACTATCATGCATTCATTCCTGATTATTATGCACCAAGCTTCTCAGCCCAACGCTTACTGGCCTGTTCAATTAAGTCATACACTGAAGCAAAAGCTTCCTCACTTTTTCGATAAGGGTCCGGTATATCTCTCTTCCCTATCCATTGGCCGAATAGCATAGTTTTCCCTCTCGCTTCAGGAGCAATATGGCTAATCTGCTCAATATGAGATTTTTCCATTGCTAAGATCAAATCGTATTGGCGTGCCAGGGATGACGTAAATTGCCTACCCTTATGTCCATCTAGTGATAGATTATGCTTTAATGCAATACTGATAGCGCTTTCATCCGCATCATGATCTTTTAATGCCATAACTCCTGCAGAAGCAATTTTTTTATTCGGTAACAATTTTTGCAGATGCCGTTCTCCAATTGGAGAACGGCAAATATTACCTGTACACACAACCAAAATTGAATCAAACATTAATTCGACCATGTTTTAATATAACGGACTGTCTCTGTCATATCATGCACCCCAGTAATAGTCGGTACAAGCTGCGAAATCACACGGTTCCAGCGTACCAATGGGGCAGTGGTGACATAGACAATATCATATGGTTGCAACTGGAACTCAGTACCCAGAACCATCGCTGAAGCATCCTGTGCGTTAAGCTGATAAACGTTGGCGATCTTACCTTGTTTATCACCTTTCATCTGGCGAATAACAAAGATACCGGTCGCATCGCTCATTGCCTGTGATATGCCTTCGGCATTTCCCAGCGCCTCGGCAAGCGTCATACCACTGCGGTCCATCTTCATCGTACTTTGCTTGCCAACCTCTCCCATAACGAAGACTTTCAGGTCGTCATTACGTGGCACAAACAGAATATCGCCTGGATAAAGTAGGTGGTTCTCGGTCAAATCACCTTTTTGCATCAGGGCATACAGGGAGATTTTGGTATCTTTACCATTATGCGTCAGAACAACGTTGCGCCAGTCAGCATCCGGCGCAAGCCCGCCAGCATTATTGATAGCATCCATGACAGTCAAAGGAATATTTGTGATCGGCTGCTGACCCGATTTTATGACTTCACCTGTCACGTAGGCTTTCTGCGAACGGAATGCGGCAACGCTAATATCAACCTGCGGACTTTCAATATAGGTCGTCAGGCGACTGGCGATATCCTGGCGCACCTGGCTCAACGTTTTCCCCGCGACCTGCACTTTGCCAATATACGGATAGAAGATCGTACCATCGGCGTTCACCCAGTTGCCAGTGTCGCTGGCGCTGCGGTACTGACCGGCAGGCGTGGTCAGTTCAGGGTGATCCCAGACGGTTACCATCAGCACATCGCCCACGCCAATCCGGTACTCATAATTTTTAAGCAGGCTATCCAGTTGCGCATTTGGCCGGGCCATCACACTTGTCGGGCGCAGTTGCTCAATTAACCCTGGCGTCATCGGATAGACGTTAACCAGTTTATCCAGGTCATAATCGCTATCCGGTAATTCAACCACATTCTTACGTAAGCTGTTCAATCCCTGACCAGGAATAATGGTACAAGCCGATAAAAAACTTATTGCCAATGCTAATGCCGAAAATCTAACCATTTTTTTCTTCATAATGTCACATCATCAGTAAACTAAAATTTGCCAATGCCTGAGCTACATATCGTCCACCAGTTTATTCCTGTCTGGCTGCACGCGGAGAATGGTAGGCTAAACTCCATTCTCCTGACTTCCTGTAGCATCTAGCCTATAAACTAAATGGGATCTCGATCCCGGCGCTTGCGCCAACATCATCGCTATCGCTATGGTCCGCATTGGTATACCACAGCGACGTATTCAGACGAACGGTCTTATAGACATCCCCGCTCCACCCCAACTGTACACCTTTCAATGTATCGGAGTGCGGGAATGCCTTATTAATTGATTGATCCTTCGGGTTCACTTTGGCATAGACCAGACGAGTGCTCCAGCGCTGATTATCTTCGGTAACCAGTTCAACTTTACCGGCAAACAGCTGCCCATCCCCCCCCATCGCGTCTCCCAGCGGGTAGCCCTGCTGATAATAGCCATCTTTATAGATATGGTGGGTATAACTGTAGTTGGTCCGGCTCATATTTGTGCGCGTATCATGGGCCTCCACATACCAGTTCACCGCATCTTTCCCCCAGCCATGGTGCCCTTCTACTCCACCAAGGTACATATTGGCAGAAGGCAAGAAACCTGATTCATCCTCACCAATCATCTGGCCATATAGGCTAACGGGCAAACCGAGAGTCGGTTCTAGTTTCAGCTTAAAGTCAAACCCTGCCAGCTGGTTGCCAGGCTCATTCGGATCGTTTGCCGTGGTATTGTCTTTCCCGGTAAAACCATCCCAGAAATTACTCAGCGATTGCGGGCGACCTTCCCCGCCCCACTGCATAATTCGTGAAGCGCCCAGTTCCAGAGACTGGAACGGGGTGAAGGTCAACCGACCGCCGATAATCTTAGTATGGGGTACCGCGGTATACTGGTTCATCTGGCTGGCGGAGATCTGATACTGCCAGGGACCAATCCAGCGCAGCCACCAGGTTTCCGGCGCCGCCTGCTCAGCGCGCTGCATCAGGAAGCCGGTCATCGGCCGCATCGCATCCCCGCGGATCAGACTCCCTTCATAGCCTGGTCCCCACCACTGCGGCATCTGGCCGAAAGACAGCCACTGGTTCCAGAACTTCACCGCGCCGTATGCGCCGTTGGCATTGAAACGCGAACCGTTGCTGATGCGCTCGCCGCCTTCAGCATTCCCCTGCAGATGAACATCCCACCAGTCGCCGCTGTTATTAAAAGCCAGCGACAGCGAATTATCCGCCGGCTGGCCTTGTCCGAAGCCCTGCGGGGTTCCCGGCTGGTCGGTTGAGGTGTAACCGCTCACGCGGAAATCAGCCTTTAATGAGGAAAGTCGCTGATTGATACGCGCCAGCACCACCTGTTCAGAAGAATAGGAGGGTTTGGCTTTTTTTAACGCCCGGGTAATCTCTTCCTGACTCAGGGGCCAGGTAGAAAGGCTAAGCTGGATAACTCCCCTGTCAGAAAGCCAGGAGAGATCGTTACGCAGTTCGTTATCATTGAGAACCAGACCAGAGGCATAAACCTGCGCACTCATCGATGTCAACAGCCCCAAAGCAAGTGCAAGACGCGCGATTTTCATCATTGTACAAGATCCATTTTTAGCCCCGTTTCCGCAAGCAGGCGCGTCATGGGGAATATGAGTTTAGAGAGCGCACGCTGACGCCAGTCGTAGTATGTTTGTTCGACAGTGATGATGCAATAACCTGTAGCTTATAACGTCATCAGCTACTCATGATTTCAAAATGTTCAGTGCACGCCAACGTCCCCACACCGGTTATCTCCTTAACCGAGAACATGAGCTATCTCAAGTCAGCCAGAGGTATAAAACGATGTTGAGTCAGAAAGATTGCTGATTATATACGGCAGTGGCGGGTAATCATCCGTCGCAACCGGTTTTAGGAATTTCGAACATATGAAGGTGAATGCGGAATTGAGGCTGACGGTTTCGATACGCTACCGCCCTTGGCTTAACAGCTACCAATGCACTGTACTTCATTTATACATTTTAGCTGGCTCAGCACCCGCCTGATTATTATTCACTGACAATATTTTAGCGGCATCAAGTTTACGAGATTCTGCCGGCAAATGGGAGTAAAAATGACAACTATTCGCTTATAAAAACAACCAAATCTTACTCCTCCGACAAGCGGACGACATCACAATAAGATTGTTTAATAATATCTCGCTGCTCCAGCCAGCGAAACTTACTCATACATCAATGCAAAGATAACATCATGTTTTTTAAGGATTTTACTGATAAAATAAACTAACCAGTCAAATTGTCGTCACTTTCGTCAACTACAAAAATTAATACCGTTCATTCATTTTTTATACTTGACAAAGATAATTTAACTTCAGGCATTAGGCGCTGGCTGTCTATTTAGGATTGTTCTCAGCCACGTTATTTCCTGTGCCAGCAAAATATTGCTGCAGAATGTAGTATCAACTATTTATTTCATGAATATGAATGTGTCAGACCGGGACTGATTCTATTATTTTCTCTGGTCTCATTCATTGTCAGCAGCACACTAGCACACTCAGTAAAAATGCTCATGCATATCCGCCCGGGTATAGGGTTTTTCCAGCGGACCAAGCTTGACGGCAATTTCACCCAGCAAAGACTGAGTCGGCGCTTTAGTACCGGTATTTAGTAACACGACGGGGATGATAATCAGACTGAGCACCCCGCCCCAGGAGAGCTGCGCATCGACGACACGTGATGAATTCCGCTGCAGCAGCAGAAACAGCGCGCTACCGCAGGCGCCAAGCAGCAGCCCGGCAATCACTTCAGATGGGGAGTGGGCATGAATCGCCAGACGGGAATACCCCACGAGGCCAGCCAGCAGATACCCCATCACCATGGCAGTCCGGCGTAAAGCAACGCTACCGCGAGCGCAGAGCAGCCATAAGAAAATAGGCCAGAAGGCGGTAGATAAAGCGGTATGCCCGCTAAAACCGGTGAAATCTAACTCGCGGATGCCGATGCCCCAGCCCATAAACGCCAGTTTTGATGCACTGACGATGGCGCCGGTAATGCCAAACAGCAATCCCCATTGCCAGGCAATCTGTCTGGAAGGCCTGCGCAGAAATAAAACCATGAACACGGCTGCCGCGCTGGGTAACAGCACGGTACTATCGCCAAAAAAAGAGACCCACTGCCAGTTCATTTATTTTTCATCCTTTGACGATTTTCCAGTTCGCAGCGCCTTTGTCCATGACGTTGGTATGGGCATACACATCCGATAACTTCACATTTTTATGCATGCATCACTGTTGTTTAATGCGTAAGCATGATCTCAGTCAAGTTTTATTTTTTTATGACAGCCAGCGGCAGGCATATTTTTTTAAGAAGATTCCGACTAACTTATTATTAGCAAACATAAAATTATGCTACTCCGACCATTCCATCACAGGAGGGCCAGCACAGCAACCAGATGTCTCTGAAGTCGCTTTTTGTTTACACACTAAGCGTGTTTCAGAAAATCAGCATAACCATCTGATTTATATTGATTAATATTTATCTAAAATAGCCTTATTTAATCCGCAGGGCTGTCTACAGAAGCATACAACATCGCGTACTTAAGCCACATACTTCTGTAAACCCTACATTTTCACACTTCTGAAATCCGGCAGAGCCTATTTACGCGAGTAACTTCTTAATGCTCTCGCGGAATTTCGTGCCTTCTTTATGGTTACGCAGCCCGTAGTTTACGAAGGCCTGCATATAGCCCATTTTTTTCCCGCAGTCGTAGCTATCGCCGGTCATTAACATCGCGTCAACGGGCTGCTTCTTCGCCAGTTCCGCGATCGCATCGGTCAGCTGAATACGGCCCCATGCGCCAGGTTGAGTCCGCTCCAGCTCGGCCCACACATCGGCGGAAAGCACATAGCGTCCTACGGCCATCAGATCGGAATCCAGGGTCTGCGGTTCGTCAGGTTTCTCGATAAACTCGACGATCCGGCCAATCTGCCCTTCTATGTTCAGCGGGTCTTTGGTCTGGATCACGGAATACTCAGACAGGTCGCCGTCCATTCTCTTGGCCAGCACCTGGCTGCGCCCGGTTTCATTAAAACGGGCCACCATCGCGGCCAGGTTATAGCGCAGCGGGTCAGCGCTGGCATCGTCCAGTACGATGTCCGGCAGCACCACAACGAACGGGTTATCTCCGACGATCGGGCGCGCGCAGAGAATAGAGTGTCCCAGCCCCAGCGGCTGCGCCTGGCGTACGTTCATGATAGTCACGCCCGGCGGACAGATTGCCTGTACCTCAGCCAGCAGCTGACGTTTAACACGCTGCTCAAGCAGCGCTTCCAGTTCATAGGAGGTATCGAAATGGTTTTCCACGGCATTCTTAGACGAGTGGGTAACCAGTACAATTTCCTTGATACCTGCCGCCACAATCTCGTCGACGATATACTGAACCATTGGCTTATCAACGATTGGCAGCATCTCCTTCGGAATCGCCTTGGTGGCCGGCAACATATGCATCCCCAATCCGGCTACCGGAATAACTGCTTTCAAACTTGCCATTCTCATATCCACCCATATAGTGATAAATCTTCGATACCCGCCTGATTACAGGTTCCCCTGGTATCAATCTATGATATTACCGTTTTGCTATCAGTCCGACTTCCAGCAAAATTCCGAAACTACATGTTTCATCAGAGAATACACTCAAAGTATTAGCTCCGACAGAGCGGTTTAAGAAAATTCTGATGACTCAGGTGTCATATGGCGCGCTGCCTCAGGATTTTCATCTGCACTTTCTTCACCCGCAGGACTTATCGCTGTATTCCCGGCAGAGAATACTGTAGAAGAAGCGTTTGGATAATGCGTAAAGTGCAGAAAAAAAGAGGGTTTATTCCCATGAACACCAGGACATAATTCATAAAAATAATCTGCAGACACTATTTTCAATAGAAAATAGCGCAGAAAGCTCACCGCTGCGCTCATCATGCCCTCCTTCACCTGTTGCCCGCTATCCATGTCATCCATCGGCACTGGCTTTTACACCTGATTAAAAGCTGCTGATATCGTCTGATTAAACAAGATATTTTGCAAGCCACGACATTCAGTAGTATGAAAACCTGGATCGCTACGATTGAGTGATTGAATCGGGTGTTTACACCTCTGCTTCTGAATCCGTCTGATTTTCATACTTCTGTTTGGTCAGAAAGGGCAATAACCGGCATTATTGATCCAGTGCACTCTCTGCAAGTTTATATTCAGTCTTCCACAGTCATATCTTTTATTAATAAGCTTATTTGCATAAAAAATAAGCGCGCACGGCTATAATTCATGCAGTTTAATATTGCCAGCCGCGGCATTTCTCCCGTCCCCGCGCCAGCCTGACGTCATAAGACGAGAATATATTGCAATTTATCGGTCGCTTATCCATGATCGTCGGATGGCACTCTCAGGTAGTATAGGTTTTAGCGAATGATGGAATGGATTGCCGACCCCTCAATTTGGGCCGGTCTCATAACGCTGGTGGTTATAGAGCTGGTCCTCGGTATTGATAACCTCGTTTTTATCGCGATCCTCGCGGAAAAGCTCCCTGCGACTCAGCGTGACCGCGCGCGGGTGATTGGCCTGCTGCTGGCGATGATGATGCGTCTGCTGCTGCTCGCCTCGATCTCCTGGCTGGTCACCCTGACCAAACCGCTGTTCACCTACCACGATCTCAGCTTTAGTGCGCGAGATTTGATTATGTTGTTTGGCGGGTTATTCCTGCTGTTTAAAGCGACTGTTGAGCTCAATGAGCGACTGGAAGGCAAAGACAGCGATAATCCGGTTCAGCGCAAAGGCGCGAAGTTCTGGGGAGTGGTCGCTCAGATTGTGGTGCTGGATGCCATCTTCTCCCTCGATTCGGTGATCACCGCCGTCGGCATGGTCGACCATCTGGCGGTGATGATGGCAGCGGTAGTTATTGCCATGAGTTTGATGCTGCTCGCCAGCAAAGCGCTGACGCGTTTTGTCAACAGCCACCCGACTATCGTTATTCTCTGTCTGAGCTTCCTGCTGATGATTGGTTTCAGCCTGATTGCCGAAGGGTTTGGATTCCCCATCCCGAAAGGTTATCTGTATGCGGCCATTGGCTTCTCCGTCATCATTGAGTCGCTGAACCAGCTGGCGCTGTTCAACCGCCGTCGCTTCCTCTCCGCCAATCTCACGCTCCGCCAACGCACAACCGAAGCGGTGATGAATCTACTTAGCGGGCATAAAGAACACGCCGAGCTCAGCAGCGATACGGCCGCGCTGATCGACAGCCAGGCCGATAACCCGCTGTTCAACCCCCAGGAACGCCGGATGATTGAGCGGGTGCTTAATCTCAACCAGCGCACCGTCAGCAGCATTATGACCTCGCGCCATGATATCGAGCATATAGACCTTAGCGCCCCGGAAGAGGAAATTCGCGCCTTGCTGGAGAAAAACCAGCATACCCGACTGGTCGTCACCGGCGGAAATGATGATGAAGATCTGCTCGGCGTGGTTCACGTCATCGACCTGCTACAGCAATCGCTGCGTCATGAACCGCTCGACCTGCGCGTCCTGCTTCGTCAGCCGCTGGTGTTCCCTGAGACGCTGCCTCTGTTGCCAGCGCTGGAGCAGTTCCGCCATGCCAGGACCCATTTCGCCTTCGTGGTGGATGAGTTTGGTTCCGTTGAGGGGGTGGTGACCCTGAGCGATGTGATGGAAACCATCGCCGGCAATTTACCCAACGAAGCTGAAGAGATTGATGCCCGCCACGATATCGCAAAAAATCCTGACGGCAGCTGGACCGCCAATGGGCATATGCCGCTGGAAGATTTAGTGCAGTACATTCCCCTGCCGCTCGATGATAAGCGCGAGTATCACACGATTGCCGGTCTGTTGATGGAAAATCTGCAGCATGTCCCCGAAGCGGGAGAAGAGGTGAAAATCGGCGACTACATCGTACGTACGCTGCAGGTCGAGAGCCACCGGGTACAGAAAGTGCAGATTATCCCGCCGCCGCCGCGGGAAGATGAACTGAGCTACGAAGTGTAATCCCCGCAGTCGGTAGATATGCCCCGGTGGCGCTGCGCTTACCGGGGCTACAGGGAGAGTTCGCTCAGGTGGCCCGGATAAGGCATTAGCGCCGCTATCCGGGCCGGTAAAGTCGCTCCACCGGTCAATCCCGGTTAGTGTTTCTCAAGCAACTTCTTCACTTCTTTCCCGTCCTGGCTGTTTTTATTACGTTCAATCCAGTCATTAAGCCGCTGTTTAGCTTCATCCTGCAGCTGTTTACGCAGTACCTGGTCAACCTGCAGACTGTAGCTCAGCGCCTGCCATTTCCCGTAGATACGCAGCGGAATCGCGGTCTGTTTGAGCTTGTCGATAAGCTTGCTTTCGCCTTTCCAGCCGCCCAGCACGCGCACGTTAAAGCGCATATCGCACTCTTCTTTCAGCAAATTCAGGTCGCCCTGCCCGGTCAGCGCCATCATCTCTGAGTGCCCCTGCAGGCTATGCAAGGTGACCTGTCCCTGCGCCAGCTGCAGCTCGCTGCTCATGGCATCGAGGCGGGTCGCGTTGTCGTAATTTTCCTGCGCCTGCACATTGGTGCTGCGCTCAACGGCCTGCTGCACGAGCTGCTGGAAGTTAAGCCCTTCAGTGCGGGTATTCGCCATCTGTATCTGCGCATCCCCTTGCCAGCGACGACGGAAATCGTCGGCATCAATTCTTTCGCCGGAGAAATCTCCGGTTAAAGAGAGCTTACCGGTCAGATTGAGCGAATAGTTAAAGGCTTTCAGGATGGTGGCAATCTCAACGTTATCCAGTTTGGGCTGGAAAGAGGCTTGCGAGGTCTCTCCCCGCGCGTCGAGGGTGCCGGGCAACGATATCAGGCCGCCATCCAGTTCGCCCTGAAGCTGGTTGATGGTCAGCAGTCCGAGCTGATTACTGATGTCGCTTTTCACCTGAGTAAAGGTCATCCCACGCCACTGAAGCTGGTCGGCCGTCAGCGCCATATGGGCGGTAAAGCCGCGCAGGCTGTCGTAATCTTCCTGAATATCGCTGTCGGCAATCACCGGGCGCAGCTGCCTCGGCTGGCTTTGTCCCTGCTGGCTGGCGCCAGAGTCCGTCGCCGGTGAACCGTGCGTCAGCAGACTGTCGAGGTCAAGAGTCGTGGCGTGAAGATTGAGATTCCAGTCGGCCCGGTCGCCTAAAATCACGCTGGCGTTGCCGGCAATCGTGCTGCCGTTCGCCGTCAGATTGAGGTTATCGAAGCTCAGCTTTTTCTCGTCCTCCTGCCAGTTCGCCTGCATACTGCCCTGCCCGCTCACCCCGTTAGCCGGCAGCTCGGCGCCGCGCAGCTGCCAGTCGAGCCGGGAGATGTCAGCCTTCAGAGAGTGCGGATAGTCACCGCCCTGAACCTCAGCAGTGAAAGAGAGCGCCAGATCGCGCTGATCGCGGTTGATTCGCCCGGCAAAGTCGAGGGTCGCGTGATGATGCTCATCTTGATCCATCTGCAGACGAATATCGCGCACGGTCACCTGTTCGCCATCTTCATGCTGGAAAAAGAGGACGCTGTCCACCACCTGCAGCTGCCGCACGTCGTAGGACCAGCCGCTGTCTTCCGCCACCAGCGGCAGCGGATTATCATGAGGAACCACCGGCGCATCCTGGCCGCGAACAGCCTCGGTCTTCGGCGTCAGCTGAATGACCGCGCCCTTGAGCATCACCTGTTTGACCTGCAGCTGATGGGAAATCAGCGGCATAAGGGCGACATCGAGACGCATATTGTCCGCGCGCACCACCGGTTCAGCCGCCCCCGGCGCCGTCAGCGTCATGCGGCCGGAAAGAATACTCAGCTGCGGCCAGACGTGCCAGCGCAGCGGGCCATCGAGTTCGAGCTGATAACCGCTACGTTCCGCCACCTTATGCACCATATAGGCGCGAAAATCGTTGGGATTGACCAGCAATACCAACGCGGTCAGCCCGGCGACAACCACCGCCAGCAAGATCATCAGCGTCGTCAGAATTCGTCTCATGGCACCCTCAGTACACCGCTTACGTTATCAATCCTTGTCGATTCGGCTCGCCACCGCGCCCTGCTGGTCGCGATATTTGGCGTCTTCACGGCGGTTATAGGGCCGTGCCGCAGGGCCAGACAGCGGTTCAAAACTCAATGCGCCGATCGGCATCCCCGGACGCAGCGCCAGCGGCAGCTTGCCGGAGTTAAAGAACTCGAGCACGATGCAGCCAGACCAGCCGGGATCGATACGGTGAGCGGTGACGTGCACCATCAGCCCCAGACGCGCCAGAGAGGAGCGTCCGTCCAGCCAGCCAACCAGATCGGCCGGTAGCGTCACCGACTCATAGGTCACCGCCAGCGCCAGCTCTCCCGGATGCAGATAGAAGGCTTCGCCTTCCGGCAGCACGATCTCTTCGCTCATCACCCGATCCAGCGCCGCGGTCACTTCCGCTTTTGGCCCGCTCAGATCGATAAAGGGCGCAGTGTGGCCGCGAAACGTGCGGAATTTATTCCCCAGCCGAACGTCTACGGTCGCGCCGTTAATACGTTCAATGGGCGGGCGCGGGCTGATAGATAGCCGCCCCTCATCCAACCAGGCTTCTATATCTCGGTCGCACAGACGCATGAGCTCTCTCCTTTATGGCATCGCGCCCCTACACCTTCCGGGGCTAAGGGCAATTTGGGTTCTCTTTGCACGTTACACAATTCGTCTGTGTTATTCAAAGAACTGGCTGATTTTTGCCTTCAGAATATCAATCGCGATGCGGTTTTTACCGCCGCGAGGCACAATAATGTCGGCATACTGCTTGGAAGGGTCAATAAACTGCAGGAACATCGGACGAACCGTTTTCTGATATTGCGCCATCACCGAGTCCATCGAGCGCCCGCGTTCATTCACATCGCGCTTGATGCGGCGCATCAGGCAGATATCCAGCGGCGTATCAACGAAGATCGAGAAGCTCAGCTCATTGCGCAGGCGAACATCCGTCAGCAATAAAATCCCTTCGAGGATGATCACTTTCTTGGGTTCAATGTGGATCGTTTCCGGCATACGCGTATGTTCAACGTAGCTGTAAACCGGTAATTCAATCGGCTGGCCGCTTTTCAACATCTGCAAATGTTGAAACAGTAAACTGTGATCCATCGAGCTGGGATGGTCATAGTTCGTTTTAACACGCTCTTCCATCGACAAATGACTTTGATCTTTGTAGTAGCTGTCTTCCGGAATAACGCCAATATGTTCATCACCAACCTGTTCACGCAATTCGCGATACAGCGTGCTGGCGATAAGACTTTTTCCCGAAGCCGATGCGCCGGCGATACCTATAATGACGCACTGATGAGACGTATCAGTCATAACTTTTTTGCGACCTGATTAACCTGGATGTATATACACATAACCCTTCGAGCTGCCGCCGCGTGACTCGGCTTGCAGCCTCGCCCCTGTGGGGTTTGTTCAAAACGCTAACGAGTTTTGAGGCGCATCTCGAATAATTTCATGTATTGGAAGGGTGACGTTTGACCGTCAAACGCGGCAATTATAGGGATTTCAGCGCGTCGATACCAGTGATATGCACCCTGCATGGCTATTCCTCAGTCGGCGCCCATCCTTCGCTATACCAGATATGCAACAACGCATAGGAACGCCACGGCTGCCAGCGGCTGGCGTAACGGGCAATGCGCGCCGGGGTCATACCGCTAAACCGCTGCTTAATCAGGTAATCATCCGGCAGAAAAATGTCCTTCGCCTGCCAGCCGCGCAGGGCAAAATAGCTGGCGGTCCAGCGGCCGATACCGGGCAGCGTTTGCAGCTGTTTCATCCCGGCCTCAATGTCGTCCGGCGCCGCCAGCGGCAGCTGACCGTCAATCACCGCCTGCGCCAGATGGATCAGGGCCTCGGCGCGCCGCAGCGACATCCCCAGCGCTTTAAGCGCTAACGGATCCGCTCGCGCCAGGCTTTGTGGTTCAGGAAAGAGCCTGTATTCCGGCGCCTCCACCAGCGTTTCCCCGTAAGCCGCCGCCACTTTTGCCGTCAGCTTCGCCGCCATCGCCACGCTGACCAGCTGCCCCAGCACCGCGCGCACTCCTTGTTCAAAGGCATCAAGCGATCCCGGCAGGCGCAGCCCAGGACGCGCGCTGGCCAGCGCGCCCAGCGTCTGGGCCACCCGATGCGGGTCACAGGCTAAATCAAACAAGCGCGCAACCCGGTCGTGGCATGCATCGGCCACCGGCTGCAGGCCGTCAGATAGGGTTACGCGTAATCCCTGCGCCGCCATATCGGGCTCAACCACGATCAGGCCGCGATGGCCCGCGAGGGAAAAGCTGCGGGTGTAACGCCCCGCGCTGAACGTTTCAATACCCGCCACCGCACGGGCGCGTAGAAAACCGAATATCCATTCCGGGTCGTAGGGGGCGTGCCAGGGTAACAGCGTCATCATTTCTCCTTCTTTAATTGCCTCAATGATAGACGCTCCACGTCCGACATACCTTGCTTTTAAATTCCAGTTGTCGCCGTGGCGGCAATCCGCTAAAGTCGCCCCCCTTCTTCACTGGCATGGGGATTTTTCAGGTCATGTTTATTGGTTTTGACTACGGAACCGCCAACTGTTCGGTTGCCGTAATGCGCGATAACCTTCCGCAATTGTTAACGCTGGAAAACGGCAGCAAGCTGCTGCCATCAATGCTGTCGGCGCCGACCCGCGAAGCGGTCAGCGAATGGCTCTATCGCCATCATGACGTGCCGACCAACGGCGCTGAAAACCAGGCGCTGCTGCGTCGCGCCATCAACTATAACCGCGATGAAGACATCGACGTCCTCGGCAACAGCGTCCAGTTTGGTCTGGCCTCGCTGCATCAATATGTCGACGATCCGGAAGAAGTGTACTTCGTTAAATCCCCGAAATCGTTCCTCGGCGCCAGCGGCCTGAAGCCGCAGCAGGTTGCGCTGTTTGAAGACCTGGTATGCGCCATGATGCTGCATATTAAACAGCAGGCGCAGACCCAGCTTCCGGAGGCGATTGACCAGGCGGTAATTGGCCGGCCGATCAACTTCCAGGGGCTGGGCGGCGATGACGCCAATGCCCAGGCGCAGGGGATCCTCGAGCGCGCGGCGAAACGCGCCGGTTTCCGTGACGTCGTTTTCCAGTTTGAACCGGTTGCCGCCGGGCTGGATTTCGAAGCGACGCTCAGCGAAGAAAAACGCGTACTGGTCGTCGATATCGGCGGCGGCACCACCGACTGTTCGCTGCTGCTGATGGGGCCGCAGTGGCGGCAGAAAGCCGATCGTCAGCAAAGTTTACTCGGCCACAGCGGCTGCCGCGTCGGCGGGAACGATCTCGACATCGCGCTGGCCTTTAAATGCCTGATGCCGCTGCTGGGGATGGGTGGCGAAACTGAAAAAGGGATCGCCTTACCGGTGCTGCCGTGGTGGAACGCCGTGGCGATCAACGATGTGCCGGCGCAAACTGATTTCTACAGCAGCGCCAACGGTCGTTTGCTCAATGACTTGCTGCGCGATGCCCGCGATGCCGATAAAGTGGCGCTGCTGCTGAAAGTCTGGCGCCAGCGTCTGAGCTATCGCCTGGTGCGCAGTGCGGAGGAGAGTAAAATCGCCCTCTCCGCGCAGGAGCAGGTGACCGCCGGGCTGCCGTTTATCGGCAATGAACTGGCCACAGCTATCAGCCAGCAGGGACTGGAAGCGGCGTTGAATCAGCCGCTGACGCGTATTATGGAGCAGGTTCAGCTGGCGCTGGACAACAGCCGCGAAACGCCGGATGTGATCTACCTGACCGGGGGGAGCGCCCGCTCACCGCTGATTAAGAAAGCGCTGGCGGCCCACCTGCCGGGTATTCCGATCGCCGGCGGAGATGATTTTGGCTCCGTTACCGCCGGTCTGGCCCGCTGGGCACAGGTCGTTTTCGCTTAACGTTCACGGGGCAGCCCTGCCCCGTTTTCCTCTGTGGCTTCTCCTCCCGGAACGCCACCGCCGAAAATCGCGCCATGGCATAAATCAGCTTCCCGGAAATGGGCTCTCGCCAGGCAAACATGCACTCCCAGCGGTTTTATCATCGCCCTGCTTTCCCGGCAGTAGCGTTTTATATCGCAGCATAGCCAGAGCGACATCATGTTACCCCGTTTGGGGCTCGTCATGCCGGATACCCTCACCGCGCATGCCTTGTCTGACGCGGCGTAGCGAACAGGTCTGGCCAGTGCGGCCTGCTGCAAATAACGCTGGTACAATCTCCCCGCCCCCTGCAGAATGCTGTGCCGTCTGAAACTGCGCTTTTATTTCCCGACATCCGGGGGGACCGCCTGTGTATGTCGCAGACATGATTGATTATTCCAGTCACCGTTATTCATCCATGCCGCAGGGGGGAGTTTGAATCGTATACGCGCCGTTCCTGGCTTCGCCGCGTCGTTCGCCTGGGGCTACAGAGTGCTCTTCTGGGTCGGCTTTAGCATTGCGGCCAGCCTGTCGTTTTCTTCCCCCGTCGCGGCGCAAAGTCGTCAGATTGGCATTGATATTCCCGTGCAGTGGGTGACCGATATTGACGGGTCGATGACGCTGGAGGCGTTTCTCGCCCTGCCGGAGAGTAAGCTCAATTCGGGGCAGCGCATCCCCTCATTTGGCTACTCATCGAAAACGTACTGGTTTAAGAGCCGCCTGCCGGCGGCCGATTTTGACGGTGAATCTCGCTGGCTGCAGCTCGGCCCCTCCTTTATCGATCATCTCAGCGTTTTCTATCGTCCTGCCGGCAGCGATCTTCCCTGGACGCACAAAGAGTTTGGCGACCACGCCTCGACCCGCGATAGCGACCTGGACTATCGTGAAAGCGTTCTGATCTTACCGCCGCCCCCTGGCGACGCGGGATACGAGATGGTTTTTCGCCTGCGCAGCAGCAGTACCCTGATTCTGCTGGCGACACTCTCTTCTCCACAGGAGTTTGTCAGCACCGCAACCCGGGATACCGCATTCTGGAGCTTCTATTTTGGCCTGGCGGCGATCGCCAGCGGAATTGCCCTGTGGCTTGCCTTAGTGTTACGTCGCCGCCTGCTGTGGGGAATTTGCCTGTTTTCCCTCAACTATCCGCTGGTGGCGGCGCTACACGGCTACCCGGAATGGTTTTTTGGCGATGCCGTTCTCCCCGTGCAGGATGCGATGATCAGCTACCTGTCATTGCTCAGCTACGCCACCGCGCTGTGGTTGCATAGCGAGGTTTTTGATCTTAAAAACAATATGCCGCGCCTGCACCGGCTGCTGCTCGTTGCTATTGGCGTCAATATTGTGCTTCTCGCCAGCGTGCCCCTCGGCTTTTATGGGCTGGCCATGCAGATCGAGGCAGCGATGTTCTTTATTGCCGCGCCGATTCTGCTGATCACCTCATGGCTGCTCTGGCGACGCAAAGCCATCGATTTAAATACGCTGTTGTTGGGACTGCTTCCGCCCGTCTACGTGGCCTCCGCCGCGCTGGTGCTTCTCTCGATACACGGGGTGATCCCTTTTCATAACACCATCTATTCCGCCTGGCAGTACGCGCTGATTGTTCATATTGTCACCGTCCTTATCATTGCGGTCCTGCGAGTACGGGCCGAAAATCGCAGGCTGGTACAAAAACAACAGCTGACGCGCGAACTGCAGATCGAACGCGAAGCAAGCTTTCATCAACGTCAGTTTATGGGGATGGTGGCGCACGAGTTCAGAACGCCGCTTTCGGTTATCCAGGCCGCGCTGGAGAACCTGCGCCTGTGCTCTCCGGAGGCGGCGCAACGGCCGCGCCTGGACCGCATGCAGCGCGCCACCACGCGTCTGGTTCAGTTAACCGATAACTGTCTGGCCGATGCCCGGCTCTCATCCAGCGCGCTGCATGTCGATAAGCAAAATGCCGATCTGCTAGCGGTCATTCGCATGGCGGCAACAGTGGTTGAACTCTCGTCAAACCATTTTCTGACGATCACCCTGGCCGGGCGCACCGTCGACGCGACGACCCGTTCGCCCCCCCTCTTTGCCGATAGCGCGCTGCTGTGCATTGCGCTGGCCAATCTCCTGGACAATGCGGTGAAGTACACGCCGTCCGGCGAGATTGCGATTGCCATTCGCCCAAACGCGAACTGCTGTGAAATTGCGATCCGTGACCAGGGACCGGGTATTGCCGTCGATCATATCGACCAGATCTTTGAGCGTTACCGGCGCGGCGCAGTCCGCACCGCGACGCCCGCCGGCACCGGTCTTGGACTGTATGTCGCCCGGCAAATCATACAAGCTCACGGCGGTGAGCTTTGGCTGGCCAATAACGGTCCGACGGGATGCGAATTTGCGCTCACGCTGCCCCAGGATGACCTACCACAGCAGAAGGGTAAATCATGACATTACGCGTGGCCATCATTGAAGATAGCGCCGATCTCCTCGATGAACTGCTGGCCTTCCTGCGCTTTCGCGGCTTCGACGCATGGGGGGTACACAGCGCGGAAGCCTTCTGGCGGCAGCTGCATCGTGACCCGGTGGATATTGTACTGGTTGATATTGGCTTGCCTGGCGAAGATGGCTTCAGCGTTCTGGACTATCTGCATGAGCTTGGCGAGTACGGGCTGATTGTGATGACGGCCAGAGGGCATGAGCAGGATAAACTGCAGGCGTTCAATCTTGGCGCAGATTTCTATCTCATCAAGCCGGTGAATTTTTCCGTTCTGGCGGAGACCATCCATGCGTTGGGCGCCCGCCTGATGCAGCAACACCCCGGCTCCCCGGTCGCGGCCCCCGTAGCCGAGAAATTAGCCTCTTCATCCTGGGTACTGCAGCCGGAAAACCTGGTGGCGCCGTCCGGCATAGCGCTGCCGCTGACCCAGCAGGAGCATCGGATGATGGCGCGCTTAATGCGCAATCCAGGCGAGGTCTGTCGCAAGGTCGATCTGCACGCGTTTCTTTTCCCCGATGAAATTGAGGCGGAGCTGCACCGCATTGACGTGGTGATCAGCCGACTGCGCAACAAAGCGCGACTGCACGGGGTAACGTTGCCCATCCGGGCCATTTTTGGCAAAGGCCTGGCGTTTATTCCCTGAGGTTTCTCATCGCCGTCGTGCCAGCGGGCAGACGCACTCTTCGCCAGTTTTATTATCCATAAGTTATTCATTTTGCTGTTGTTGTTAATTTTTCTTATTTTTTGAGAGAAATGAGAGAAATGAGACTGACAGTGAATTAAGAATTTTCTTACATTGACCTCATGCCGCAAATGTCGTGACCGAAATCAGCCATGCTGCGGAAGGGGAACGCGCCCCCCTTTCGCACTAGCCAACCTGCGGACAGGCGGGGTTTAACCCTGCCAGGGTTTCGTTCAAGGCGGCGACGTTACGCGAATATTCTCTGCGGCAGACGCCGCGACGCTAGCAGCTTCACGCGGAATAACAGAATAATAATATTCGCATTCACGCCGAGGCGTATTTATCACAGCATAAAACTCAGTTAAGGATTATTCATTATGGCCTTACAAACGTGGCTGGCCTTATTGCTATGCCTGTTTTTCCTCGCTGTCTCCGTTTACAGCCTTATTTCTTATATAAAAGACAGGAGAAAAGAGCGTATTCCTTTCGCGAACAGAAAAATGCGCAGAAAATAATCGTGGCAGCCTCCTGCCACTGCCGTCGTGGTTATGAAAGGTTATTCTTCCGTTCATAAATACGATATTCCTGAGACACGGCAATTGCCGTAAACGCCCGAAAGGTTGCTCGCAGCATGGCTATATGCCAGTGCCGCAGGATAGTCACGTCATGAGAAAAATAAATATCGCGATTATCAGCCGCAACACCTTCCTCAGGGCGTCGCTAATGGCAATTATCCACGATCTCACCCGGGCCAGCGACGCCCTGACGATTGAGTTCAGCGGTCACTCCAGCGAGTTGTCCGCGCAGGACATCATCATCGCTGAGATTCTCCCGGGTGAGATTCACCTCTGTAATACCAGCATTAAAAACCGTAAGAAAAACAGTTCAGTGATCATTTTGCACCGCTATGATGAGCTGCCGGAAAAGACGCGGATCGTCAACTGCCTGAAAGAGGTCACCTTCGTTCCCGTGAGAACGGTCAATATTGACAGCCTGCGTGAGATTATTGGCCGGGCGCTCGCCAGGAGTGAAGAGCCGGAGTCAAAACGGGCGCTCGACTCAACATCAATATGCGCCAACTGCCCGCACAAAAGCCTGTCACCTTCGCAGGTCGTCGTTGCCCATGGTCTGATGAATGGCTTTGATATTGGTAAAATTTCCGCCCTTCATCAGCTCAGCCCGAAGACCGTGATTTATCATAAAAATCAGATCATGGAAAAATACGGACTGAATAATCATTATGACTTCTTTCAGTTCATTAGCGTGTTAAAAGAACGCGGATAAAATCAATCAGCGCATCTACACGCACAATTGAAACAGGGAAAATTAGGAATTCAACGGGTTGCTCAGGTTATCCGTTCTGAAAACAAGCTTACCCGCGGGAAATAACTTCTCATCCACCGTAGCTAACCGATAAAATTATTCACCACCCGGGTATAAAGATACTGCCGCGTATTTTTGTACCATGAAAATAATAGGTTAATCGGGGTGGATTCGTTTCGTCACATTGCCCCTTGCGTGCCTGTTGGGGGCCTCTTTTTCCGCAACATTTTCCCGCGCTATACGAGAGAACGCCCTCCGCGAAGAGGGCGTTGAGCAATCAGGCCTGCACCTGCTGAGGTTGCGCTTCCGGCTCCTCTTCCTGCAACAGCCCTTCGTTTTTCGACAGCATAGCCGTGGCAATTCCGTTGCCCAGCACATTGATCGCCGAACGGCCCATATCAAGGAAATGGTCGATGCCCATCAACAGCAAAATCCCGGCGACGGGGATATTGAAGCTCGGGATCGTGGCGGCCAGTACCACCAGCGCAGAACGCGGGACCCCGGCAATCCCTTTTGATGCCAGCATCAAGGTCAGCATCATGACGGTAATTTCGCTAAAACTCAGCTGGATGTTATAAGCCTGGGCAATAAACATCGAAGCGAACGAGCAGTAGACCATCGACCCCACCAGGTTAAAGGAGTAGCCAATGGGCAGCACGAAGGAGACGATGTTGCGCGAGCAGCCAAAACTGACCAGCCGCTCCAGGGTCTTCGGATACGCCGCCTCAGAGCTGCTGGTGGTGAACGCCACCAGCACCGGATCTTTGAGCATGTTGAGCAGGCGGAAGACCTCTTTTTTCAGCACCATATAACCTACCGCCAGCAGCACCGCGCTGGTCAGCAGCACCGCGATGTAGTAGCCGCCGATAAAGGAGGCGTAGTTAAGCAAAATGCCCATCCCCTGCGAGGCGATAACCGATGAGATGGCGGCAAAAATAGCCAGCGGAGCCACGTACATCACATATCCGGTGACCTTCAGCATGATATGAGAGACGACGTTGAGCGCGGCGACCAGCGGCGAGTTGAATTTCTCCCCCAGCGAGGCCCCGGCGATGCCGAAGAACATCGAGAACACCACGATTTGCAGAATTTCGTTGTTCGCCATTGCCTCGGTAATACTGGTCGGGATGGTGTGAGACAGGAATCCTTTTAAGCTCATTCCGCTGACCGCAAGGCCGGTATCCACCGACTCTTTAGGAATCGCCAGGTTTAAGCCTGCGCCGGGATGTTCAATAGTCACAATCACCAGCCCGACCAGAATAGAGAGGATCGACGAGGTGATGAACCACACCATCGCCTTACCGCCCACTCGCCCGATAGTCGCGGTTTCTCCCAGACGCATAATCCCCACCGTCAGCGTACTGAAGACTAATGGCGCAATGACCATCTTAATCAGCCGCAAAAACATGTCGGTAAAGAGCGTAATATTTTCTGCCCATGAGGTAATTGTGCCCGGAGAGGCATACGCATGAATCACCGCGCCGGAGAGGATCCCCAGCAGCATGAAAATAACGATAAACAGCGTGAGTTTGTTTGCACTTGCCACAACAATGAACCCCTGATTTATTTAATGTATTGATTTTAATGCACATATGTTTTTTTTATCCGTATGCATTAAACATTCACTACATAAATTGAATAAAAGACGCAAGGGTTACAACTCTTTTTTAGTTATTTATCTTTGCAGTTGATAAAACTGTTGATGCATATCAATCCTCATCCACTCCGCGGCCGCCGCCGCGGATTCTGACGCCCGATGGCTGAGGTCTCCCGGCCGCCCGTTTTACATCGCCAGCCCCCCGCCGCCGGCATAAGGCTGCCTGCCGACTATTTTCATCACCTCGGCGCCAAAGGTGACAAATGGCGCCCGCCGGCTGGCGTAAATCAACCCGCCGACCTGCGGACGGACCGATTGAATCATATCGGTGAGAGGGTCGATAATCTCGGCCACCACCTCATCGGCGCTGACCCACTCGCCGGGCTGTTTCAACGGTACGAGGATCCCGCTCGCCGGCGCGGTGACAATCTCTCCCCCTGAAAAGGGCAGCATCAGCGTCTCCTGCTGTGGGACCGGCGGGCATGCGCCCGCCAGCACGCCACGGTATTGCAAGTAACGGTACAGACGTTCGGCATCCTCACGAGCCAGCGCGTGATTCACATCCTGCTGACCGCGCAGCTCCACGGTCACCGCCATACAGCCAGGCTGGCCGTGCTGCCATTGCGGAAAGCGGGCGGCCAGGCGATGCCAGGGCAACCCGCAGGCTTCATCAAACGAGTAACCGCCGCTCTCTTGCGACAGCAGTACCGTTTCAATACCTAAAAAGGCGGCCACCACGCCGGCCTCCGCCTGCCAGGCCGGATCGGCATACAGGTGCAAAATGGCCCGATCATCGCAGTGCAGATCCAGCACCACGTCGGCATCACAGGCCAGACTCAGCAGATGGTGGCGTAGCGCCTGAACTTCGCTGCGCAGCGGTTCGGCGGCCAGCGCCTCACGCATCGCCTCGCGCACCTGTTGCAGGTATGCTTCACGGGTCAGCGGTTCATCGGCGCAGAGATACCGCTGCGCAAGGGGGGCCAGATCGGGAAAATCGCGGTTAAAGTTGCGACCGCTCGCCAGGTCAAATCGCCCGATACCGCCGTTGAGCACCACCTGAGCCAGGCCCGGCGGGTTAGCGACCGGGACGAGGATAATTTCACCGCGCAGCTCGGCGCGCCGTTCCGCCTGGTTGAGTAATCTTTTAAGATAATGCAGAACCAGCATGCCCGGGATTTCATCGGCGTGCAGTCCCGCCTGGAGATAGATTTTTTCTCCACGGCCGGGTTCGCCAAAGTGAAAATGGGTTAATTGCCGCTGCCCACTCAACGCATGTTCGGGTAAGGTATAGTGTTTAATTTTCATTGGACATCCTATCTGTGGAAAAGAAAGCCCGGCTTGACCGTATCGATCACAAGATCCTTGAAATCCTGCGCCGGGATGGCCGCATTTCTTATCAAAAGCTCTCGGAGCAGGTAAACCTCACCGCCCGTCCCTGCCTGGAACGCGTACGTGGCCTTGAGCGTGACGGCATTATCCGTGGCTACAGCGCGGTGATTGAACTCCCCGAACCGGAGCATGCCTTCGTGGTGCAGGCGCAAATTGCGCTGGCCGACCACGGCCGCTCACAGCCGGTATTTGAACAAGAGATGCGCCAGACGCCGGAGGTGCTCGACTGCTGGCTGGTCAGCGGCAGCTTTGACTTTCTGGTGCGTATCGGCTGTCGCAGCATGGCGCACTACTGCCAGCTGGCCGACAGCTGGCTGACCAGCAAAAAATTTCGCGTCGATAAAATCGTCACCCTGACGGAACTGCAGTCCATCAAACGCTCCTGATCAGGGGCGCTTGATAAACGCCAGCCAGCGTCGTTCCGCCCGCGAAAAGAGGTAAATCAGCAAAAAAGTGCACACTAAATAGAGCGCGGCGGCCATCAGGAACGGGATAAACGGCGAGTAGGTAATGGCATAGAAGGCGCGCGCCACGCCGGTGATATCCAGCAATGTCACGGTACTGGCGAGCGAAGTGGCGTGCAGTAAAAACACCATCTCATTGTTCAGCGCCGGGATCCCGCGCCGCAGCGTAGCGGGCAGGACCAGCCGGCGAATAATCTGCCACTTAGTCATGCCATAGGCTTCCCCGGCCACCCACTCCTGACGCGGAAACGTCGCCATCATCCCCGCCAGCAATTCCGCGACATACGCCGCGGTGTTCAGCACCAGCGCCAGGGTGGCGCAGAAGGTTGCGTCGCGGAACAGCAGCCAGAACGGCCGATCGTTTTGCCAGCCCAGCTGGACGATGTCGAACTGAGACAGCCCGTAATAGATCAGCATCAGCTGCAGATAAAGCGGCGTGCTGCGGAAAAACCAGGTGAAGCCGCGCACGGGCCAGGCCAGCAGGCGCGGACCGTAGGCCTGGCCAATCGCCAGCAGCACCGCCAGCACCATGCCGGGCGCCAGGGCGAGCAAAAACAGCTCCGCCGTCATCGCCAGCCCGCTCGTGGAACCGTTGCCGTCACTCCACAGATAGCCCGGTACCGCCTCGATAAAGGTCTGCAGATTCATTGCGTCGCCCCCGCCGTTGACGAACGCAGCGCGTAGCGCTTCGCCAGAAGGCTAAACAGCCAGCTGGACAAGGCGGTGATGACCATATAAATCAGCGAGACCAGGAAGTAGAACAAAAAGGGTTTCTGCGTGGCGCGCCCGGCCTGTTCCGCCAGCCACACCATATCTTCTAAACCGAGAATGGAGACCAGCGCCGACGCCTTCATCAAACCCAACCAGTTATTATTGATGCCTGGAATGGCAAAGCTCAGCATCTGCGGCAGCATAATCCGCCGGAAGACCAGCCACGGCCGCATGCCGTAGGCTTCAGCCGCTTCGGTTTGTCCCCGATCGACGGTGAGAAACGCGCCGCGAAACGTCTCGGTGTAATAGGCGCCAAACACGAAGCCAATCGCCAGCACGCCGGAAATAAAGGTATTAAAACGCACCGGCCCAAGTCCTGCCAGCGACAGCAGCGCGTTGACCAGCATCTCGCCGCCAAAAAACAGCAGCAGCATAATCACCAGCTCCGGAATGCCGCGCACCAGCGTGGTATAGCCGGTGGAAAACCAGCGCAGCCAACGCGGTCCAAACAGCTTAATCAGCGCATTCACCAGCCCCAGCAGCAGCGCCACCAGCAGTGAGACCAGCATCACGCACAACGATACCCCCGCGCCGCGTAACAGTAGCGGTAAATAATCTGCAACCATATTCTGTCTTCCACCCGTTGCGTAAAGGGGCGCCGCTCGCCGACCGCGCCCTCCCCTTTACGGCTTAATTGCCGTAGATATCGAAGCTAAAGTACTTTTTCTCAATCGCGGCGTAGGTGCCGTCGGCGCGGATCTGCTTGATGGCCTCGTTGAGGGCGTCGCGCAATGCCGGATTGTCTTTATTGACCGCAATGCCGACATCAGACGAGATGCTGCCGTCGCTGATAACCGGGCCAGCGAAGGCGAATTTTTGCCCGCGCGGCGTGTCAACAAAGCTGGTCGCCGCCTGGATATTATCCTGTAAGGAGGCATCGATACGCCCGGAGAGCAGATCCAGATAGACGTTGTCCTGGTTGGCGTAACCGACGATCTTCACGCCCTGACCGGCCCAGTGGGTTCTGGCGTAGGCTTCATGGGTTGAGCCGGTTTGTACGCCGACGGTCTTGCCCTTAAGACTGGCGGCCTCCGGCAGCAGCGGACTCCCCTTGCGCGCCACCAGCTGCGCCGCGCTGCGGTAGTAGCGGTCGGTGAAATCCACTTCCTTCTTACGTTCGTCGGTAATATTCAGCGAAGCAATAATTGCATCAAATTTATGCGCATTCAGCGCGGCGATCATGCTCTCAAACGGCTGCTTGACGAAGACGCACTTCGCTTTTAGCTGCGTACAGAGCGCATTGGCAATGTCGATATCAAAGCCGGTGATCTCGCCGCTGGGCGCCAGCACGTCAAAGGGCGGATAGCCACCGTCAACGCCGAAGCTGATGGTGTCAAACTGCTGGGCGGCGAGCGGCGCGCTCAGCGCCATACAGGCCAGTAAAGCGGTAATGCGTGTTTTCATATTCTGTTACCCCTGATGTCAACGACGTGGCTAAAAACGCAGTGAAAGGCAGGTCAGGCCGCCATCCATTTTCTTAAATTCGCTGGTATCGAGTTGCACAACCGGCATCCCCAGCTTGCTGATCTCGCCCAGGGTATAGGGGTACCCCTGAGGCGTAATTAATGTGTCGTTGATCCAGAGCGTATTCCCGGCGTACGACTCCTCTTCCGGGATCACAATGGTATTGAACCCGCTAAACGCCGGGTGATTGGCGTACCCTTCCGTCAGCAGCAACGTATTGCGTCCGACATAGTTGACGATGGACTTCAGGTGCAGCCCGGCGCTCACGTCAATGGACGTCACCTGATAGCCATGCGGCTCAACGGCAGCGGCAAACTCGCGGATCCCCTGCTCATCGGTACGCGCCGTCTGGCCAACAAAGAACTGTTTACCGACCAGCAGCACGTCGCCGCCATCCATATGACCCCGCTCGCTCATGTGCACCAGTGGACGAAAACCGGCAAGCACCGGCGCTATCGATGCCACTTCCCCCTGGCGACTCGGCGCGCCGGGATGAGTGATGACCGCCAGTTCCGGCATGACGACCGCGGTATCCTCAACAAAGTGGGCATCCGGATAATCCGCGGCCGCAGGCAATACGGTCACTTTCAGGCCGAGCTGCAGCAAGGTTTCGACATAGGCGAGGAACTGACGCGTGGTGCCGGCAATATCCGGCGCGCCGAGCCGGGCGGTGGTTTGACCGGCGGCACAGGTTGCGGCCGGCAGGCGGGCGATAGTCTGGTTAAAATGCATAGAGAACCCTCAGGTGACTAGTGATCGTTGTTGTTCCCGACATGCCGGTAAAGCAACGGGTTTTCTTGATTATCAAACAGATGTTGTCACCAGTCCGGCTGAATAGCCGGCCACAAAGGTCAATTTACGCTGTATATTGCCGGGGAAACGACGCATTCCGCTGTCGGATGACGGGCTCTTGCCGAAGGCTAGCGCGGCGCGTTTGCCGCCGGATGAGAGGGAGAGACGGGAAGGAGCAGCGCGGTGAGTTTTTCGATCGGCATCGACCGGTAAAAATACCATCCCTGAATTAACGCATTTTCATCGAAGGATTTGACGAACTCAAAATCCGCTTTACTCTCCACGCCTTCAAAAACGATTTGCTTATTCAGCCTGCAAACGACATCAAGAAGCGAGGTCAGAATAGCTCGTTTATACTCATTCTTAAGTCCGTTGACGAAAAATTTATCCAGTTTTATCTCATCATAAAACACTTCGGTTAACCACTGCAGGTTTGAAGAGCCGGTGCCGAAATCATCGAGGGCGATGCGCAATCCGCGGTTCATCGCCTGTAAAGAAAAGGCGGCGATTTTTTTATAGTATTCGCCGCTTCTTTCGGTAATCTCAATTTTAATCTGCTGAGGGCGAATACCTTTATGTTGCAAAACCCGCAGGAGATTATCTAAATAAAGCGGGTCATTAATTTCATATTTGCCGATATTAATCGCGAGGGTAAAGCGGGCGTCGGCGAGCAGAATGGTTTTCAACTCGCTGGTGGCCTTCTCCATCACCAGCTGCGAAAGATCGTGGTAAACATTCAGCTGTTCGGCCATTGAAATAAACAGCTCCGGAGAGATGTGACCATAGCGCGGATCATGCCAGCGAACCAGCGCCTCGACGCCGACTATGCGTTCATTTTTAGCGCACACCAACGGCTGATATTCCATGTAAATGCGCTGATTAATAATCGCTTTTTTTAAGCGAAACTCCAGCGATCGCCGTTCGCTGAGATAGCTCAGAATGGAATAGACAATCGCGGCGCCGAGAATAAAAGCCGCGCCCACCATGAGGACGATAAGGAGCGGAGAGAGGGACAAAAATCCCTGTTTTCGCTCCGTCAGATGAGTGCAAATATCGAATTTACTGCTGCATAAGCTAACGCTTATCGACGACCTTGCCCCGATCGCGGATTTCATATTATTAAGAAAAACATGTTCACCGTTCAGGCTGGTTAAAGAAAAATTAAAACCGTGGTGCTGGCGGGAAAATGTGCTAAAGGCAAATGATGAGGTAAAGGAAATAATATTGCCTTGCTGGGTCATATCGAGAACCACCCCGTACGGGAGATAGTTTTTTACGCCCGGGTAAATACGGTAGCCATTCGGTACGACATATTTTTCGGCGGGGAGCGGCAGCGGTTTATCCAGCCTGCCCCAGTTGGCGGTGCAGGCCAGCTTACCGTTCTCCACGATGCCAATGTCTTCCACGCTGGCATACTTCCAGATAACCTCTCGCAAGGCCGCGATCGCCTGTTTGTTACAGCCATCAAGATGTCGCTTCTGCGCGTGATCAATAGAAGAGATGATTTGCGTGGTCACATCTTCGGCGTGGGCGAGAAGCTCATGGCTCAACATATCAAGCTGAGCGCGCTGGTTATTTAACATCACAGCGTTGGTCAGCAAAACGGAAAGGAGCACGGCGACGCCGCCGCCCGTCAACAGCCATTTCGTCTTATGGATAAATTTCATCGTCTCTGCACAACTCCTGGTGGATGCCGGTATTCGCGTGACAAATCCGGACACCCGACGTACCCGTCCCTGCAGTACAGATCTATAATCTTGATAATAATGGCGCCAGGGCGGTTATACCAGACATGAAAAGTCGCCTCGTCCAGCCAGAACCTGGAGCAAACGCGCAGGCTACGGCGAATGACGGGTCAGTTTTGCCCTCTTTTTTAGCCTAACCAGCTCATCGAAAAGCGTTTTATCCAGACATATCTCAACAGTCTTTTCATAATTCCTCCATTTTTGCGGGGCGTTTGGTCACTAAACTAGTATCATTTCGCGAAACGTTTCAGGATGAGATAGCAAATTAATGAAAGGCAGTCATACACTCCGTTGGGGCATCGCGCTGGCGGTCATCGTCATTGCCGGTGCCGGGTACTGGTTCTGGCAGAGTCGTGAAGCGACAAACGCTACGCCTGCGGCGGCAAATGGCTCACAGCCGCAGGCGCCAGGCGGCGGCCGCCATGGCCGCTTCGGCGCGGCCCTGGCACCGGTTCAGGCGGCAACAGCCACCAGCGAATCGGTGCCTCGCTATCTCAGCGGCCTCGGTACGGTGACGGCAGCCAACACGGTGACCGTACGCAGCCGGGTGGATGGCCAGCTGTTAGCTATCCACTTCCAGGAAGGCCAGCAGGTCAAAGCGGGCGATCTGCTCGCCGAAATCGACCCCAGTCAGTTTAAAGTCGCGCTGGCGCAGGCCCAGGGCCAGTTGGCGAAAGATAAAGCCACGCTCGCTAACGCCCGACGCGATCTCGCCCGCTATCAACAGCTGGTGAAGAGCAATCTTGTTTCCCGCCAGGAGCTGGATACCCAGCAGTCGCTGGTCAGCGAAACGGAAGGCACCATCAAAGCCGACGAAGCCGCCGTGGCCAGCGCCCAGCTGCAGCTGAACTGGAGCCGTATCACCGCGCCGATTGACGGCCGCGTTGGCTTAAAACAGGTGGATATCGGCAATCAGATTTCAAGCAGCGATACCACCGGCATCGTGGTGTTAACCCAAACCCACCCAATCGATTTGGTCTTCACACTGCCGGAAAATGATATCGCGACCGTTGTCCAGGCGCAGAAAGCCGGGAAAACGCTGCAGGTTGAGGCCTGGGACCGGACCAACAAACAAAAAATCAGCGAAGGGTCGCTGCTGAGTCTGGATAACCAGATTGACGCCACCACCGGGACCATCAAACTGAAAGCGCGCTTTAACAACCAGGACGACACCCTGTTCCCGAACCAGTTCGTGAACGCCCGTATGCTGGTAGACACGGAACAGAACGCCATCGTCATCCCGACTGCCGCACTGCAGATGGGCAATGAAGGCCATTTCGTCTGGGTATTGAACGATGAGAATAAAGTCAGCAAGCACACCGTCACGCCGGGTATTCAGGACAGTCTGAAGGTGGTGATTACCGCCGGGCTGTCGGCGGGTGACCGGGTGGTTACTGACGGTATCGATCGTCTGACCGAAGGGGCAAAAGTGGAAGTGGTGGACCCGCACAGCGCGCCGGCGGCCGCGGCGGAGAAAGCCACCAGCCGTGAGTATGGCCATAAAGGAGCGCGCTCCTGATGCAGGTATTACCCCCGAGCAGTACGGGCGGCCCTTCCCGACTGTTTATTCTGCGCCCGGTCGCCACCACGCTGCTGATGGTGGCGATTATGCTGGCGGGGATCATCGGCTATCGATTCCTGCCGGTTTCCGCCTTGCCGGAAGTGGATTATCCGACCATTCAGGTAGTCACCCTCTATCCTGGCGCCAGCCCGGACGTCGTCACGTCGGCGATTACCGCCCCGCTGGAACGCCAGTTTGGCCAGATGTCGGGCCTGAAGCAGATGTCGTCGCAAAGTTCCGGCGGCGCCTCGGTGGTCACGCTCCAGTTCCAGCTGACCCTGCCGCTGGACGTGGCCGAACAGGAGGTCCAGGCCGCGATCAACGCCGCCACCAACCTGCTGCCATCCGACCTGCCGAACCCGCCGGTGTACAGTAAAGTCAACCCGGCCGATCCGCCAATCATGACCCTCGCGGTCACCTCTTCCGCCATTCCGATGACCCAGGTGGAAGATATGGTGGAGACCCGCGTGGCGCAGAAAATTTCCCAGGTCTCCGGCGTCGGGCTGGTGACCCTCGCGGGCGGTCAACGGCCGGCGGTCCGCGTGAAGCTCAATGCGCAGGCGATTGCCGCGCTGGGGCTGACCAGCGAAACCATCCGCACCGCTATCACCAGCGCCAACGTCAACTCGGCCAAAGGCAGCCTTGACGGCCCTTCCCGCGCCGTGACCCTCTCCGCTAACGATCAGATGCAGTCGGCGGAAGATTATCGCCGCCTGATCGTCGCCTGGCAGAACGGCGCGCCGATTCGTCTCGGCGATGTCGCTACCATTGAGCAAGGGGCGGAAAACAGCTGGCTCGGCGCATGGGCGAACAACCAGCAGGCGATCGTCATGAACGTTCAACGCCAGCCGGGAGCGAACATCATCGCCACCGCCGATAGCGTGCGTCAGATGCTGCCGCAGCTGACCGAGAGCCTGCCGAAGTCGGTCAAGGTGCAGGTCCTTTCCGACCGCACCACCAACATTCGCGCGTCGGTGAGCGATACCCAGTTTGAGCTGATGCTGGCGATTGCGCTGGTGGTGATGATCATCTACCTGTTCCTGCGCAACGTACCGGCGACCATTATCCCCGGCGTCGCCGTGCCGCTGTCGCTGGTGGGCACCTTCGCGGTGATGGTGTTCCTCGACTTCTCGATCAACAACCTGACGCTGATGGCGCTCACTATCGCCACCGGCTTCGTTGTCGATGACGCCATCGTGGTGATCGAAAACATCTCGCGCTATATCGAAAAGGGCGAAAAGCCGCTCGCCGCCGCGCTGAAAGGTGCCGGAGAGATCGGCTTTACCATCATCTCGTTGACCTTCTCGCTGATTGCGGTGCTGATCCCGCTGCTGTTTATGGGCGATATCGTCGGCCGGCTATTCCGCGAGTTTGCCATTACCCTCGCGGTGGCAATATTAATTTCCGCCGTCGTCTCACTGACGCTGACGCCAATGATGTGCGCGCGCATGCTCAGTCACGAGTCGCTGCGTAAGCAAAACCGCTTCTCGCGGGCCAGCGAGCGCTTCTTCGAGCGGGTCATCGCCGCGTATGGTCGGATGCTTAGCCGGGTGCTGAATCACCCGTGGCTGACCCTGAGCGTGGCCTTAGGCACGCTGGCGCTGTCAATCATGCTGTGGGTCTTCATTCCGAAAGGCTTCTTCCCGATTCAGGACAACGGCATTATTCAGGGGACGTTACAGGCTCCGCAGTCCGCTTCGTTTGCGAATATGGCGCAGCGCCAGGAGCAGGTTTCCGCGGCGATCCTCAAAGACCCGGCCGTCGAGAGCCTGACCTCCTACGTCGGAGTGGACGGCACCAACCCGGCGCTGAATAGCGCCCGCCTGCAGATTAACCTCAAACCGCTGGATGAACGCGACGACCGTGTGCAGGCCGTGATTAGCCGCCTGCAAAAATCGGTGGACGGGATCCCCGGCGTCGAGCTCTACCTACAGCCGACCCAGGATCTGACTATCGATACCACCGTCAGCCGGACCCAGTATCAGTTCACCTTGCAGGCGAACTCGCTGGATGCCCTCAGTAACTGGGTGCCGCAGCTGCTGACGCGTCTCCAGGCGCTTCCGCAGCTCTCCGACGTCAGCAGCGACTGGCAGGATAAGGGCCTCGCCGCCTATATCAAAGTCGATCGCGACAGCGCCAGCCGTCTCGGCATCAGCATGGCCGATGTCGATAATGCGCTGTATAACGCCTTCGGCCAGCGGCTGATCTCGACCATCTACACTCAGGCCAACCAGTATCGCGTGGTGCTGGAGCATGACACCCGGGAGACGCCGGGGCTGGCGGCGCTGGACAATATTCGCCTGACCAGCAGCGGGGGCGGCATCGTGCCGCTGAAGTCCATCGCCAGCGTCGAGCAGCGCTTCGCGCCGCTGTCGATTAACCATCTCGATCAGTTCCCGGTGACCACCATTTCGTTCAACGTCCCGGATAACTACTCGCTGGGCGATGCGGTCGACGCCATCCTCGCCGCCGAACAGGCGCTGGATTTGCCGACCGATATCCGCACCCAGTTCCAGGGCAGCACCCTCGCCTTCCAGTCGGCGCTCGGCAACACCGTCTGGCTGGTGGTGGCGGCGGTCGTGGCGATGTATATCGTGCTCGGCGTGCTGTATGAAAGCTTTATCCACCCGATAACCATTCTGTCGACCTTACCGACCGCCGGCGTCGGCGCGCTGCTGGCGCTGTGGCTGGCAGGCAGCGAGCTGGATGTTATCGCCATTATCGGGATTATCCTGCTGATTGGTATCGTCAAGAAGAACGCCATCATGATGATCGACTTTGCGCTGGCCGCCGAACGCGAACAGGGCATGCCGCCACGTGAGGCGATTTATCAGGCCTGCCTGCTGCGTTTTCGCCCGATTCTGATGACCACGCTTGCCGCTCTGCTCGGCGCGCTGCCGCTGATGCTGAGCACCGGCGTCGGCGCCGAGCTACGGCGTCCTCTGGGTATCGGTATGGTGGGCGGTCTGATGTTAAGCCAGGTGCTGACGCTGTTCACCACCCCGGTTATCTATCTGCTCTTCGACCGCCTGTCGCTGTATATCAAGAGCCGCTTCCCACGGCATGAGGAGGAGGCGTAAATGAAGTTTTTCGCCCTCTTCATTTACCGCCCGGTGGCGACGATTCTGATTTCGCTCGCCATCACCCTGTGCGGGGTACTCGGTTTCCGTCTGCTGCCGGTCGCCCCGCTGCCGCAGGTGGATTTCCCGGTGATCATGATCAGCGCCTCGCTGCCCGGCGCGTCGCCGGAAACCATGGCCTCGTCGGTGGCCACGCCGCTTGAACGCTCGCTCGGCCGGATCGCCGGCGTGTCGGAAATGACCTCCACCAGTTCGCTGGGCAGCACGCGCATTATTATGGAGTTCAATTTCGACCGCGATATTAACGGCGCCGCCCGCGATGTGCAGGCGGCGATCAACGCCGCGCAAAGCCTGCTGCCGAGCGGCATGCCAAGCCGCCCGACCTATCGCAAGGCCAACCCTTCCGATGCGCCGATTATGATCCTCACGCTCACCTCGGATACCTACTCCCAGGGCGAGCTGTACGATTTTGCCTCGACTCAACTGGCGCAAACCATCGCCCAGATTGACGGCGTTGGCGACGTCGACGTGGGCGGCAGCTCGCTGCCCGCGGTGCGCGTCGACCTCAACCCGCAGGCGCTGTTTAACCAGGGCGTGTCGCTGGACGCCGTGCGCACCGCTATCGATAACGCCAACGTCCGTAGACCGCAGGGGGCGCTGGAAGATCACAGCTCGCGCTGGCAGGTACAAACGAACGATGAGCTCAAAACCGCCGCGGAATACCAGCCGCTGATCGTACACTACAACAACGGCGCGGCGGTGCGTCTTGGCGACGTCGCGCAGATCAGCGATTCGGTGCAGGATGTGCGTAACGCCGGGATGACCAACGCGAAGCCGGCAATTTTGCTGATGATCCGCAAGCTGCCGGAAGCCAATATCATCCAGACGGTCGACAGCATTCGCGCCCGCCTGCCGGATCTGCAAAAAACCATTCCGGCGGCTATCGACCTGCAAATCGCCCAGGACCGCTCGCCGACCATCCGCGCCTCGCTGGAGGAAGTCGAGCAGACGCTGGTGATCTCGGTGGCGCTGGTGATCCTCGTGGTGTTCCTGTTTCTGCGCTCCGGCAGAGCCACGCTGATCCCGGCGGTGGCGGTGCCGGTCTCGCTGATTGGTACCTTTGCGGCCATGTACCTTTGCGACTTTAGCCTCAACAACCTGTCGCTGATGGCCCTGACCATCGCCACCGGCTTCGTCGTCGACGATGCTATCGTGGTGCTGGAAAATATCTCCCGCCATCTTGAGGCCGGGATGAAACCGCTGCAGGCGGCGCTGCAGGGGAGCCGTGAAGTCGGCTTCACCGTGCTGTCGATGAGTCTCTCGCTGGTGGCGGTCTTTTTACCGCTGCTGCTGATGGGCGGCCTGCCGGGGCGGCTGCTACGCGAATTCGCCGTCACCTTATCGGTGGCGATCGGCATCTCGCTGGCGGTCTCCCTTACCCTGACGCCGATGATGTGCGGCTGGCTGCTGAAGAGCGGTAAACCTTCTCAACCCACGCGTAACCGCGGTTTCGGCCGCCTGCTGGTCGCCGTGCAGGGCGGCTACGGTAAATCGCTGAAATGGGTCCTCAGACACAGCCGCATGACCGGTCTGGTGCTGTTGGGGACCATGGCGCTCAGCGTCTGGCTCTATATCTCTATTCCAAAAACCTTCTTCCCGGAGCAGGATACCGGCGTGCTGATGGGCGGCATTCAGGCTGACCAGAGTATCTCTTTCCAGGCGATGCGCGGCAAACTGCAGGACTTTATGCAGATCATTCGCGAAGATCCGGCGGTGGATAACGTGACCGGCTTTACCGGCGGCTCACGGGTGAACAGCGGGATGATGTTTATCACCCTTAAACCTCGCGACCAGCGACATGAAACGGCGCAGCAGATTATCGACCGGCTGCGTAAAAAACTGGCGAAAGAACCGGGCGCCAACCTGTTCTTAATGGCGGTGCAGGATATTCGCGTCGGCGGCCGTCAGGCCAACGCCAGCTATCAGTACACCCTGCTGTCAGACGATCTTTCGGCGCTGCGCGAATGGGAACCGAAGATTCGTAAAGCGCTGGCCGCGCTGCCGGAACTGGCGGACGTCAACTCTGACCAGCAGGATAACGGCGCCGAAATGGACCTCATCTACGATCGCGATACCATGTCGCGCCTTGGGATCAGCGTTCAGGATGCCAACAATCTGCTGAATAACGCCTTCGGCCAGCGGCAGATCTCGACGATTTACCAGCCGCTGAACCAGTATAAAGTGGTGATGGAGGTCGATCCGGTTTATACCCAGGACGTCAGCGCGCTGGATAAGATGTTTGTGATCAACAGCGAAGGTAAGCCGATCCCCCTCGCCTATTTCGCCCGCTGGCAGCCGGCTAACGCGCCGCTGTCGGTCAACCACCAGGGATTGTCGGCAGCGTCGACGATCTCCTTTAACCTGCCGACCGGTAAATCGCTGTCGGAAGCCAGCGATGCCATCAACCGCGCGATGACTCAGCTTGGAGTGCCTTCCAGCGTCCGGGGCTCCTATGCCGGCACCGCGCAGGTCTTCCAGCAGACCATGAACTCGCAGGTTATTTTGATTCTGGCCGCCATTGCGACGGTCTATATCGTGCTGGGGATCCTCTACGAAAGCTATGTGCATCCGTTAACGATTCTCTCCACCCTCCCCTCGGCGGGGGTAGGCGCGCTGCTGGCGCTGGAGCTCTTTGGCGCGCCGTTTAGCCTGATTGCGCTGATCGGCATCATGCTATTAATTGGGATAGTGAAGAAAAACGCCATCATGATGGTCGACTTTGCCCTCGAGGCGCAGCGCAACGGCAATCTGCCGCCGGAAGAGGCAATCTTCCAGGCCTGCCTGCTGCGTTTCCGCCCGATTATGATGACCACCTTAGCGGCGCTGTTTGGCGCGCTGCCGCTGGTGCTCTCGGGCGGCGACGGCTCGGAACTGCGTCAGCCGCTGGGGATCACCATCGTCGGTGGGCTGGTGATGAGTCAGCTGTTGACCCTCTACACTACGCCGGTGGTCTATCTGTTCTTTGACCGTCTGCGGTTGCGTTTTTCGCGAAAACTCAGCCAACCGGTAAGCGAATAACATGACAGAACTGCCCTCCAGCGTCCGCTGGCAATTATGGATAGTGGCTTTCGGCTTCTTTATGCAGTCGCTGGACACCACCATCGTGAATACCGCCCTCCCCTCGATGGCTAAAAGCCTTGGGGAGAGCCCCCTGCACATGCATATGGTTATCGTCTCCTATGTCCTGACGGTGGCGATTATGCTGCCGGCCAGCGGCTGGCTGGCGGACCGGGTGGGGGTACGCAATATCTTCTTTAGCGCCATCATTCTGTTTACGCTCGGGTCGCTGTTTTGTGCCCAGGCCGCAACCCTCGATCAGCTGGTGCTGGCCCGCGTACTGCAGGGCGTCGGCGGCGCCATGATGGTACCCGTCGGTCGCCTGACGGTGATGAAAATCGTTCCGCGCGCCCAGTATATGGCGGCCATGACCTTTGTTACGCTCCCCGGCCAGGTCGGCCCGCTGCTTGGCCCGGCCCTCGGCGGCCTGCTGGTGGAATACGCCTCCTGGCACTGGATTTTCTTAATCAATATTCCGGTGGGCATTATCGGCGCCATCGCCACCTTGTGGCTGATGCCGAACTACACGCTGCAGACCCGGCGCTTCGATATGTTTGGCTTTATCCTGCTGGCGCTGGGGATGGCGACCTTAACCCTCGCGCTCGACGGTAAAAAAGGGCTGGGGATATCCCCGCTGCTGCTGAGCGCGCTGGTGGTCATTGGCGTGGCCTCGATTGTGCTCTATTTATGGTACGCCCGGGGCAACGACAACGCCCTGTTTAGCCTGAACCTGTTTCGCAACCGCACCTTCTCCCTCGGGCTCAGCGGCAGCTTTGCCGGGCGCATCGGCAGCGGTATGTTGCCCTTTATGACGCCGGTATTCCTGCAAATTGGCCTTGGCTTTACGCCGTTTCACGCCGGGATGATGATGATTCCGATGGTGCTTGGCAGCATGGGCATGAAACGTATCGTGGTGCAGGTAGTGAACCGCTTTGGCTACCGCCGCGTCTTAATGGTGGCGACCGTGGGTCTCGCGCTGGTTAGCCTGCTGTTTATGGCCGTCGCCCTGGCCGGTTGGTACTGGCTGCTGCCGGTGGTGCTGTTTGTGCAGGGGATGATCAACTCCAGCCGCTTTTCATCGATGAACACCCTGACGCTGAAAGATTTGCCGGATGATCTCGCCAGCAGCGGCAACAGCATGCTGTCGATGGTCATGCAGCTGTCGATGAGTATTGGCGTGACCCTCGCCGGGATGCTGCTCGGCCTGTTTGGTCAACAGCATATCAGCGCCGATGCCGCCACCACCCATCAGGTCTTTCTCTATACCTATCTGAGCATGGCGGTGATTATCGCGCTGCCGGCATGCCTTTTTTCCCGCGTTCCGGATGATACTGCAAGCAATACCGCTATCGCCCGACATAAAAGGAGTGAGCCGTGAAGCTATGGCGTCCCGGTATTACCGGCAAGCTGTTCCTGGCGATTTTGGCCACCTGCATCGTGCTGCTGATCAGCATGCACTGGGCGGTGCGCATCAGTTTTGAACGCGGATTTATCGATTATATCAAGCGCGGAAATGAACAGCGGCTGACGATGCTGGGCGATGCGCTGAGCGAGCAGTATGCCCTGCACGGCAACTGGAAATTTCTGCGCAATAACGATCGGTTTATTTTCCAGCTGTTAAAGTCGTTCGATCGCGATAACGACGATCGCTTCCCCGGCGGGCGCAAAACAAACGCCGGCGGCACGCCTGACGGCCGCCTGGATATCGGCCCCCCTGACACCGATGGTCCTCCGCCGGATGGTCCTCCGCCGGACGGTCCACGCGGCCCCGGCCCGGATATGCCCCCGCACGGCTGGCGCACGCTTTTCTGGGTTGTCGATCAGAAAGGACGGGTGCTGGTTGGCCCGCGCGAGCGGGTGCCTGAAGACGGCAGCCGTCGCAACATTGTGGTTAACGGCGTGTCGGTGGGCGCGGTTATCGCGTCACCGGTCGAGCGTCTGACGCGCAATACCGATATTAACTTTGACCGTCAGCAAAAGCGCACCAGCTGGCTGATTGTTGCTCTGTCGACGATCCTTGCTGCGCTGGCAACCTTCCCGCTGGCGCGCGGCCTGCTGGCACCGGTCAAACGTCTGGTCGAAGGGACCCACCGCCTGGCGGCGGGAGATTTCACCACCCGCGTGGCGGTCAGTAGCAGCGATGAACTCGGCCGCCTGGCGCAGGATTTTAACCAGCTCGCCAGCACCCTGGAACGCAACCAGCAAATGCGTCGCGATCTGATGGCGGATATTTCTCATGAGCTGCGGACCCCGCTGGCGGTGCTGCGCGGCGAACTGGAAGCGATTCAGGACGGCGTACGCAAATTCACTCCGGATTCCGTGACCTCGCTCCAGGCGGAGGTCGCCACCCTGACCAAACTGGTCGACGATCTACACCAGCTATCGATGTCCGACGAAGGCGCATTGGCCTATCAAAAAACCTCCGTGGATATCATTACGCTGCTGGAAGTCGCGGCGGGCGCTTTCCGTGAACGCTTTGCCAGCCGGGGGCTGACCATCGCCGTTTCGCTTCCGGAAAACGCGACGGTATTTGGCGACGGCGATCGCCTGATGCAGCTTTTTAATAACCTGCTGGAAAACAGCCTCCGCTATACCGATAGCGGCGGACGTCTGCTGATCAGCGCCAGCCAGACAGGCCGTCGCATCATCCTTGATTTTGCCGACAGCGGTCCGGGCGTCAGCGATCAACAGCTGGAACGGCTGTGCGAGCGCTTTTATCGTGCCGAAGGTTCGCGCAACCGCGCCAGCGGCGGCTCCGGACTGGGGCTGGCTATTTGTGTCAACATCGTGGCTGCCCACGGCGGCACCTTACGGGCCGACCATTCGCCTTTTGGCGGGGTTAGCATTAAAGTAGAGTTACCTCTGGAACGTGATACACCGAGAGACGTATGAGTGAATTACCTGTTGATGAAAATACCCCACGCATTCTTGTCGTGGAAGATGAACCCAAACTGGGTCAGTTGCTGCTCGACTATCTGTTCGCAGCAGGTTATGCGCCAACGCTGATTAATCACGGCGACAAGGTCCTGCCTTACGTTCGCCAGACCCCGCCGCATTTGATCTTGCTAGATCTGATGCTGCCGGGAACCGATGGCCTGACGCTGTGTCGGGAGATCCGTCGCTTTTCCGACGTTCCGGTGGTGATGGTGACGGCGAAAATTGAGGAAATCGATCGCCTGCTTGGGCTGGAGATCGGCGCCGACGATTATATCTGCAAACCCTACAGCCCGCGCGAAGTCGTCGCCAGGGTGAAAACGATCCTCCGCCGCTGCCGGCCGCGTCGGGATCTGCTGGCGCTGGATGCGGAAAGCCCGCTGATTGTCGATGAGGGCCGTTTTCAGGCCTCATGGCGCGATAAGCTGCTGGATCTGACTCCTGCCGAGTTTCGTCTGCTGAAAACCCTGTCGCAGGAGCCGGGCAAGGTTTTCTCCCGCGAGCAGCTGCTCAATCATCTGTATGATGACTATCGGGTGGTGACCGACAGAACGATCGACAGCCATATCAAAAACCTGCGGCGTAAGCTGGAGTCGCTGGACGCCGAGCAGTCCTTTATCCGCGCCGTCTACGGCGTCGGCTACCGCTGGGAGGCCGACGCCTGTCGCCTGGCGTAGGTCCCCTCCTCGTTTCACACGGGTAGATTGGGGTAAGGGGAAGGTTTACTCTCCTTACCCACAGCGCTACAATGCCCGCCCTTAATGTGTGGGCACTGTTCATAACGGTGCTTCCCCAAGTCGCCGCATCAGGTGTGGCGAATCTGACCTGTCATCAGAACGAGAACATCATGTTTAAACCGGAACTCCTTTCCCCGGCGGGAACGCTGAAAAATATGCGTTACGCCTTCGCTTATGGCGCAGACGCCGTTTATGCTGGCCAGCCGCGTTACTCTCTGCGCGTGCGCAACAACGAATTCAACCATGAAAACCTGCAGCTGGGCATCAATGAAGCCCATCAGCTGGGGAAAAAATTCTACGTGGTCGTCAACATTGCGCCGCACAACGCCAAGCTGAAAACCTTCATTCGCGATCTGAAGCCGGTGGTGGATATGGGGCCGGACGCGCTGATTATGTCCGATCCGGGTTTGATCATGCTGGTACGGGAAAACTTCCCCGATATGCAGATTCATCTGTCGGTCCAGGCCAACGCCGTTAACTGGGCGACCGTTAAATTCTGGCAGCAGATGGGGCTGAGCCGGGTCATTCTTTCCCGCGAACTGTCGCTGGATGAAATCGGCGAAATCCGCAGCCAGGTCCCGGAGATGGAACTCGAGATTTTCGTCCACGGCGCCCTGTGCATGGCCTATTCCGGCCGCTGCCTGCTCTCGGGCTATATCAACAAACGCGATCCGAACCAGGGCACCTGCACCAACGCCTGCCGCTGGGAATATAACGTCCAGGAAGGCAAAGAAGACGACGTCGGCAATATCGTCCACCAGCATGAGTCGATTCCGGTCAAGACCGTCGAACCGACGCTGGGGATCGGCGCGCCAACCGACCGGGTGTTTATGATTGAAGAGGCCAAACGGCCTGGCGAATACATGACCGCCTTCGAAGATGAACACGGCACCTACATCATGAACTCCAAAGACCTGCGCGCCATTGCGCACGTCGAGCGCCTGACGCAGATGGGCGTGCACTCGCTGAAAATCGAAGGCCGCACTAAATCGTTCTATTACTGCGCGCGCACCGCTCAGGTTTACCGCAAGGCTATCGATGACGCCGCGGCGGGTAAACCGTTTGACGAAAGCCTGCTGGAAACGCTGGAAGGGCTGGCCCACCGCGGCTACACCGAAGGCTTCCTGCGTCGTCATACCCATGACGACTATCAGAACTACGAGTACGGTTATTCCCTCTCCGAGCGCCAGCAGTTTGTCGGTGAATTTACCGGCGAGCGCAACGGCCAGCTGGCCGCCGTGGCGGTGAAGAATAAATTTTCCGTCGGCGACAGCCTTGAGCTGATGACCCCGCAGGGCAACGTTAACTTCACCCTTGAACATATGGTGAATGCCAAAGGCGAGGCTATGCCGGTCGCCCCTGGCGATGGCTATACAGTATGGTTACCTGTGCCGGAAGAGATGGAGCTGCAGTATGCTCTGCTGATGCGCAACTTTACTGGTCAGACGACCAGAAATCCGCATAGCAACTAGTTTATCAGGGTTATTTTTTCAGGATGCACGGATATTAGAAACGGATCACACACCGCTTCGTTTGAAGCGGGTATCATCCATCCTGCTGAAAAACATAACCCATAAATGCTAGCTGTACCAGGAACCACCTCCTTAGCCTGCGTAATCTCCCTTACGCGGGCTTATTTTTTTGGGAAGGACTGTCGCTGCGGCTGATTTCCTCCACCCCGGACCTGACTGACCGCCCTGGCAGTCACCGAACTCGATAATAAAGCAGCTCATTGCCATGTGCCAGTCCCTCAGCGGCATCGTCCACTTTTGTGAGGCCGCCAGGATTGCCAACCACACCACCTTTTTACTGAGCTATCTGTTGGGAACACCTTACGTTTCTTTATCACATGCCTGATTACGCTGTTCAACAACTCGATGGCGTTGGTTGTGTATACGACTGTGCGGATGTCTGCCGGGTATGCGGAGAACGTCGCCAGATTAGCCCGGTTTGCCTGCCAGCTTCGACTTATCTGTGGGTAGCGACTGTCCCATGCACCGCAAAACACATCCAATGCCTGTAGCGCTACCGCTGGCCTTTAGGTCACGGGACCTTGTAGTCCTTTCAGGAGATGAACCGCATGCTGTTGCGAACCATATACACGATTCGCAACTGGCTCCGGGCTTCCGGATACACCGCGTTGATGGCATCCGAGAAGCCTTTAGGTCCGTCATCACAGGCGATGAGGATATCGTTCTGCCGAGATTTTTCAGTTCTGTCGGCACGTTCAGCAGGAACTTAGCGCCTTCATTCTCGGCCTGCCACTTATCCGATAACTCTTTCTGGCCTTCGATATTGATACCCAGTACCAAGGACACCGATTTGTTGATGACGCGGATATCCTGCCGAACTTTCAGGGCAATACAGTCAAGATAAACAACAGGATAAACTTCATCCAATGGCCGATGTTGCCATTCAACAACTTATTCAATGACGGCATCGGTGACCTTTGAAACCAGCGTCGGAGAGACATCATCTTCATACAGTTCTTTGAACGCGGCGGTGTTCTCTTTCATCGTGCGCTGGTTGGCAAATGCCATCAGTGTCACTGGCATTGTCACCGGAATAGCCACCTCATCCCCGTCGCCTTTTGCAATGATGATTTACGTACTGGTTGCATCATCATAAACGAGGAGGTGTTGTTGCCGAACTGATGGGCATGTTTGCGCAGCGCCTGCATTTCAGTAGATTGTTTGTCGGCACCGAGCACGGCTTGAAGCCAGGAATTTTTCTGTAAAAAATCATAACCCGGACGTAACAGGCTCACACAGCGAGCGTTCCCACCATGGAGATACTGACCACAGCTATGCCAACATTACACAACGGCGGCGAGTGCCAGCCCGAACTCATAGCGGGATTTCACAGCGGATAGCTTCGCCTGCTGTGCGTTGACCTTCGCGAGTGTTTCTCGCTGGTGATTTAACTACGCTGTCGTTTCGCTGATGCGGTTTTTCGACCTTTACTTGCATTCGTCAGGTTTTGGTTATTAATTCCTGTCGTCCCGAGCGCTTTCTATTGTCGCTTAACCAACCTGGTGAGGCTGTTGTATTTCGCTTGCAGCCCTTCAACTGCCCATTTCGCCGATTCGAGCACCTGTGCCTGTGCACGCGTCGGGCGTTCTGTATTTTTAAACTGAGTAGTCAGCGCTTCCACTTCGCATTCGTTTTTTTTCGAGCAGTCACCATGTCACGGCCAATTGTGCGCAGATCTTACGAAAGCCCTCGATCTCCCGACCTGACAGTTCAACTCGCGTAAAAGCCCCATCCGCGAGGTCAGTCTTGATGATGACGCCGGTGCGGATCAGATTGTGCAGCAGGTGCAGAATATCCTGAAGTGTAGCTTGTGTTTTCATACAGAAGAGGGGGCTGTCGGGGGCATCCGACTGCAATTGATACGAATTTCCCCATCAACAACACAACATTAAGCTAATACAATTTTGCTATACTAATACACCGAACTCAGATTAAAGCCGGTCTTGACAAATTTACTACGTCAACTAACTTCAATATTAAACATAGCATAAAACTATAAATTACCGTTATCGTTCAACAAAGCAGGTGCGGAAATGTCACTATTTTTTGACCTACTTAAGGTTTACTTAATTCATTGCGTGATGATTTTCATAACGCCAATATCTACGTTTAACACAATGCTAAGTAGTGATAAAAGGTTAACTGACTGTATAAGTGTTGGTGGATTATTGATATTTATTGGTTTAAGCATTGGTTTTTCCGTTGCCTCAAATGAAGAGTTTTCTACCAAACTTGTTCCATTACTTTTTTTGCCATTGTTTCTTTATGTAGTCGCTTCAAAAATCTCTTGGTTCATAACGCGAGTCAAAGTAACTGCTGACATTCTGGTTTGCCAGTCAGTTATTTTTATTGGTATCAATTGCATGGTGGCAACAATTGGCTTTGCATTTGGTTTTTTCCTTCTCAAATCATACAATCCCAAACTTTACTCATGGATGTTTAACACTGATGCATCAGCGATCACCCAGACATTGATATCGAACCAAGATGCATGGGAAAAACAATGGAATTCCAATCCAGGGTTGAAGTATTTTGTTTTTTCGATCTACACCTTTGGCTTTCTAAGCCTGATTTATTGGTTATCAATTGCAGTTAGCATCGCAAAATACTTACAACGTCACTGGGTCATTGGTCTAATTGCAGGCATAGTATCATCCATGCTTTGCTTAGCATCTGGGCTAATTTTAGTATTTGTTTTCTAAATAGCTGCACGGAATAGTAGGTCACTTAAGCCACTGCGTCCACATAGTGTCCGCATTGAGGTAGCTAGTAATGGTTTTTAATGCTCTTGTATGCCGCGCAAACCCGAATCCCTCCGTTGAAAGCACCTAATAGTAAGAGAGTTGATTTTCCCTTACGCGGGCTTATTTTTTATCACGCCGCTGTGCGCTCCTTCTTTTCTCGCCGCCGTCCGGTTTTACAAAATGTCCATCCTCGCCTTCATGGGGTACACTTTCTGCATCTCGTACAAAAAGGAAGCCATAACTATGCCCGTGTTTCCAGCCAGCTTACTGATTCTCAATGGCAAAGGAGCTAACGAGCCGCAGTTGCGCGAAGCGATCGCGCTGTTGCGCGAGGAAGGTGTCGACATCCATGTCCGTGTGACCTGGGAAAAAGGCGATGCCGTCCGTTTTGTCGATGAAGCGCTGCAGCTTAAGGTGGGGACGGTGATTGCCGGCGGCGGCGATGGCACCATCAATGAGGTCGCCACGGCGCTGGTCCAACGTCAGAGCCAGGTGCCGCTCGGTATTCTGCCGCTGGGTACCGCCAATGATTTCGCCACCAGCGTCGGGATCCCGCAAGATCTCGCCAGCGCCCTGAAACTGGCGATCGTCGGCCGCGATATCGCCATAGACGTGGCGCGAGTGAATGACAAAACCGGCTTTATTAATATGGCAACCGGTGGCTTCGGCACCCGGATCACCACCGAAACGCCGGAAAAACTCAAAGCCGCGCTGGGCGGCGTCTCCTATCTGATTCATGGCCTGATGCGTATGGACACCCTGAAACCCGATCGCTGCGAAATCCGCGGCGAAAACTTTAGCTGGAGCGGAAACGCGCTGGTTATTGGTATCGGTAATGGTCGTCAGGCCGGTGGCGGTCAGCAGCTTTGCCCGCAGGCCCTGATTAACGATGGTCTGCTGCATTTGCGGGTTTTTACCGGCGAAGAGCTGCTCCCCGCGCTGTTTACTACCCTGGCGAACCCCGACAACTCCCCTAACCTGGTGGACGGCGTGTCATCGTGGTTTGAAATCACCGCGCCGCACGAGATGACCTTTAACCTCGATGGCGAGCCGCTGAGCGGTAAGCATTTCCGCATGGAAATTCTCCCGGGCGCCCTGCGCTGCCGCCTGCCGCCGGACTGCGCGCTGCTGAAATAATACCAGGTGGAAAGTGAGCGCAGAACGAAGAGATTAAAAGACCGTTTACATCTCCAGGGCTTCTGCGCTCACCGATAAGGTCGTTACCCGAGGGCCAGAGCAGGTTCAGAGCGCGTCTGCAGCAGTTCCGGTAACGAGCGATGGCGGGCGACGGCGGCGGCAAAACGCGGATGCTGGCAGTCTGGCGCAATCACGACCGTGGCAATGCCCGCCGCCTGCGCCGCGCAAAAGCCATGAAAACTGTCCTCGATAACCAGACACTCCCCGGCGCTCAGCCCCAGCTTGCCCAGGGTCGAGAGGTAGACCGCCGGGTGCGGTTTACCCCACGCCTCATCATCGGCGCTGGAAATCACATCAAAACAGGAGCGTAGAGAGAGCTTATCGAGTACCGCGGAAATCACCTGGTGAGATGAGGAGGTCGCCAGCGCAATCCGGTAGCCCAGGCCACGAAAATGCGCCAATGTCTCGTTGACGCCGCTCATCGCCGCTCCTTTGGCGGTAATTAATCCAACGATGCGTTGTAAAATGAGCGCTTCCAGCTGCTGTGGCGCAATCGCCAGCCGGCAGTGCCGACACCACACGCGGGCAATATCGTCCAGTCGTTTACCTTTCGTCAGCGTTTCACACTCCTCCTCGCTGACCGTCGCCCCCCAGCTGGCCAGCGCCTCCCGTTGCGCCTGCCGCCACAGGGCTTCTGAATCAATAATCACCCCATCCATGTCAAAAATAACCGCTTTGATGCTCATCTTCTACCTCAAACCGGGCTGACGGGGCTCGCCTGTCAGCCCGGGAACTGTGTCAGGAAAACTCAACGCTTTTGCGCGCAGGCACAGGCTTCAGGGTAAAGCCCGGCTGCTCGACGCGAATATAGGCGCAGAGGAAAAAGGCCAGCACGTACAGCGCGGTGTACGCCACCACCACCCCAATCGTACTGAAGTACGGCAGCAGCACCACCGCAATCGCCGGCGCCAGGAAGTTGGACAACCCCGCCGACAGGTTGTAGACCGAAATGGCCGCCCCTTTATGCTGCGGCTCCAGCGCCGGGAAGACCGCCGCCATCGGCACAAACGCCGCCACAAAAATCCCCAGCGCAATCGCCGGCACCAGCGCCATGGCAAAGTTATGCCCGAAATGCTGCGGGATGTAGTAAAACGCCAGGCTCGACAGCGCCATCCCGATGCAGCCAAACCAGCGCACTACTTTCATCCAGCCCAGTTTCTCGCCGAGGATCCCCCACAGTACGTTGGAGAAAATGGTGGTGAAGAAGAAAGCCGCCCATACCTGGAGCCACTCGGAGGTGGTAAAGCCCAGCTCATCGACAAACATCAATGGCATGATCACCGCAAAGCCAAACAGCGACAGGGTGTTGATGATGCGCACCATGCTGGAAAGCAAAATAT